>Ga0181536_10001140_pt1 | contig 31450 bp, 20 predicted proteins | sample PEATcosm2014_Bin_41_FD_121105 | JGI IMG/M metagenome (GOLD analysis project Ga0181536, IMG submission 121105) | Peatland microbial communities from MTU Mesocosm Facility, Houghton, MI, USA - PEATcosm2014_Bin17_60_metaG | ecosystem: Environmental > Terrestrial > Soil > Wetlands > Peat | place...
CATCCATGACTGGTTCCACGGTAAACTTGCTGGTTCACTACAGAATTTCCTGTGTGTGTTCGAGCGTCTCACGGAAACAGAGCGCATTCTCATTTTGCGGGAAATCTGTCGCCCCTGCCCCAGACTGGAGCATCCCAGGCTGGCCCACGACGCGGAGGCGCTAAACCGCCTCAAGGCCTCCCTGAACCAACCAGCGGGCTTAACCTTCGTGGTCGGCACCCCAGAACCCCGCACGTTCCTGGTGACGGCTTTGGGCCATTCAATCACCCGGGTGAAGCCCACAAGCCGCGTTTGCGGCCTGGACATCCACCGCCCCGACTCCTTTGTCCCGGTGGCTGGCGTGTTTTACTGCCAACGCCCGCCAAACCTGGAATTGGCGCAACATCTCGCCGCCCACATCATGGCCGAGGTGGAGGTTTCCAAAGCGGAATTGGTGATCTTCAACGGCATTTGGTCGGGAATTTCACAATTTCTGAAGGCTATCCAGCGGTTGGCGGCAACTCGGCATTTGATTGTGGCCGACGATTTCGATACCGCCTTTGACCAGCGTGCGAGCGTTGGCCCAAATCCAGTCCAGGTTATGGCCGTTTCGCAAATCCCAGGGAAGCAGGGTTTAATTCATGTCGATTTTCGGCCGCCGAACTCGTTTGGAAGGAAAAGGTGACGTCGGTCTTCACGAAATGGTGCAAATGCCAGCCAATAGGTATGGCAGGAGATGGGCCAAGATCAAAGACAGATCAAAGACAGATCAAAGACAGATCAAAGACAAAAGCAACGCCATCCAAGCCAGCAAAGAGGGCGAGAGGCGATTGAGCGCGGCTGGAAGGGGGGCCAGCGTCACTGGCCCGCGCCTCCATTCCACCCCGTTTCACCGTCTCAAATCGCCGAAGACAGGCTGCCCCGGCGCCGTGAGTGCGTAAGCTTTCGCCAAGTCCCCTCGGCCGGCAGGCCGCGCATCAGGGCCTTGCCGAAACTTCCACCCTCACAACGCCCCCAAATTCAGTCCGACCTCTGGCCGGGCCGGGCCAAGCCGCTGGTCTTACGCCTGCCCGCCAGCCACAAGGCAACGGCCCGCGTCTCACCTCGTCGTCAGAAGTCAGCTCGCGCGGCCCCGCGTCCCGACCAGCGCCAGCAGCATTGTGCTGCGCCCAAAAACCCTCGCACCACAGCCGACATGCCAGCGATTGCCCGACCAGTGGAGTCGTTCCGAAACTAGGCGGAATTGGGCAATGTGGACGCACAATTCCGCCTTGGATCTATGTATGACGATGGTTGGCTGGTGGAGAAAGACACTGCCGAGTCGGGGAAGTGGTACCTCAAAGCGGCGGAGTCATTCCGAAAAGAGGCGGAAAATGACGATCCCGACGCACAATGGCGTCTTGGATTGATGTATCACTCTGGCCAGGGCGTCACGAAAAACGAGGCCGAGGCCCAGAAGTGGTACCTGGAAAGCGGTTGACTCGTACCGTCAAGCGGCGGAACAAGCCGACCCCGAGGCGCAGCACATGTTGGGTATGGCGTATTCCTACCGCAGGGGTTTAGCTACCAACCTCGACGAAGCGGCGAAGTGGTACCGCAAGGAAGCAGAACAAGGCGACGCCGAAACACAGTACAACTTGGGCCGGGCGTTTTTGTATGGCGATGGTGTCGCAACCAACCGGGACGAAGCGGTGAACTGGTACCGCAAAGCGGGTGAACAAGGCGATGCGGGCATTCAATATGAGTTGGGTGAGGTGTTTTCCAATGGGGTGGGTGTGGCCACCAAGATGGCCGAAGGGGTGAAGTGGTACCGCAAAGCGGCAGAACAGGGCAAGGCCGGTGCACAATGGATGGTCGGTTTTTTCTATGAGCGTGGCCAGGGGGTCCCGCAAGATTTTGCCGAAGCCGCAAAGTGGTACCGCAAAACGGCGGAATTGGGCGATGCTGGGGCACAATACAGTCTTGGTTGGTCTTACTATCGCGGGCAAGGTGTCTCGCAAGACTACGCCGAAGCTCTGAAATGGTACCCGCGGCAAAAAATTGGTCGTGCTCATCGGCCAGCGGAAGGCGCTGGGAATGGCGGTGCGGAACAACAGGCCGGAGAACAGGTTTTCGGGGTTGCTGGCGAGGTTGAGCGGGCCGGGTTAATGGCCGCCCGTGACCGTATAACCGGCCCGGCGTAAATCCTCCGCCAAATCCATCTCCATCTGGGCCGCCGCCTCGAAAGGCATCGGGTTCAGGTGCTCATATTATTTTGGCAGAAGGCGGCGGCCATAGCGTTTGACCACGGAGGCTGCTTTGATGCCTGCTTTGTGGTTGGCGAACCGTTCCGCCGGCGTCAAGCCCGTCATGCCCACGTAGACGCAGGGCTTCTTGGGATCGCACTTTGGGTTTTCAGCCCGGACCTTTCGGATTTTGCCCACTGCCGGGTCCAGCAGCACGACGTAAACACTGTGGTGAAGCTCCGGTTGAAGGCCAGGGCCGTGTCGCTTGAGGGTGCGGCGTTTCATTCAGCGTCCTCTCTAACTGAATTTAGGCCAGTTTGGCCACCACTCATGATCTTCACAATCTCGCCGTTCACACGCCACGACATTAACGGATGAGGGAGGCAGAATCCATTCGGAAGACAACCAGCCGCGCTCGCCCAACCTTGACCGCCAGAGCCAGGGTACTTGGCACAATTGCTCATTTGTGGCGGAGTGGTGCATACATCCTGGACGTGAAATTCACGCGGGAGGAATTGAAGGCGTTCAACCCGGAGAGCAACTCGATGCATCCGTTCCTGGTTCACTCCGGAGCCCGGTTTCAAATGACAGCGGATTATCAACTGGGGCGAATCGAACCGCCGTCCTGGCTGAACCACGAGGATATTCAGATCGCCCCGGTCGAATGAATGTTGATGAGCCAGCCGGCAGTAGTATCCTATTGTAGGCCGCTTCCTCGACTTGGGAATCTCGAGTCCACCGGAGACCTCTTGGTAGGGATCGTCCAGCAACCCAGAGATACGGAAGCGAACGGTTTTTCGATTGCGTAAAAATCGCAGCGGATTACGATTTGCACGATCTTTATGGGCATAAACGCAAAACCGCAGCGAACTGGTGTTTTCTTTTGGGCCACATGAGCATTTCTGCCAACGATCTCGCGGACGGCGTGGTCCTGAACGGTTCCCTGTTCAGTGAGGCCATGCAGGTCATCGGCAATCCCACCGCCGGTGACGGCTTCGTGATGGTGAACCTCGTCGGCACGCGCTCGAAGACTTTCCGCGGCGGTGTCACGCTGACCAAGGCCGACCTCAGTTCCATCGAAATTGAACGCCCGGAAGCGCAGTTCGGTGCGAAGCCAAAACTCGTCAAGCTGGCCGTCGAATCGCTCCGTATTTCGCTGGCCCAGGAATACGACCCGTTTTTCGGGCTGTCCATTTCGCGGGTTGACCCGTTGCCCCACCAACTGGACGCGGTGTACAACCACCTGCTCAAATCCGCCCGTTGCCGTTTCCTCCTGGCCGACGACGCCGGGGCGGGCAAGACCATCATGGCCGGCCTGCTGCTCAAGGAACTCAAGTTGCGTGGGTTGGTTGAGCGCGTCCTTATCATCTGCCCGGCGAACCTCGCCTTCCAGTGGCAGCGCGAAATGGCCGACCGCTTCCAGGAATCGTTCCACATCTTGCGCGGTGCCGATCTGCGCGTTCAATACGGCGTCAATATGTGGAATGAGAAGCCGCAACTCATCACCTCGATGGATTTGGCCAAGCGCGAAGAAATACTGCCGAGCGTCCGGCAGGCCGACGATTGGGATTTGGTCATCGTGGACGAAGCGCATCGCATGTCGGCGCGGGATTCGGAGCACAAGAGCGAGCGGTATCGCCTGGGCGAAATTCTCCGCGAGAAGACCTCCCACTATCTGCTGCTCACCGCGACACCGCACAAGGGCGACCCGGTGAATTTCAGCCTGTTCCTCCAATTGCTGGACCAAGAGGCGTATGCCGACGTGAAATCCATTCACGATGCGATGGAGCGCCGTGAAGCCGCCTGTTACCTGCGCCGCACGAAGGAGGTCATGCTGAATTTTCCAAAGCCGCAAGCCGACGGCACTTGGAAAGCGGAAAAACTCTTCACAAAGCGCATCCCGCAGACAGTCGCATTCAGTCTCGAAGGCGACGAGATGGAACTTTACAAGGCCGTCACGCACTACGTTCAACGCCAGTCAGCCCGCGCCGCCGAAGCCGGGGACGAGCGCCGCGCCCGCGCCGTCGGTTTCATCATGGCGATGTACCAGCGCCGGATGGCCAGTTCCACCTATTCGCTGAGACATTCGCTCCTTCGCCGTGAGAAGGCGCTCAAGCAACTCTTGGAAACGGCAAACCAGCTTGGCGAAATCCCGATGCCGGACGTTCCGACCGAAGATGAATGGGAGGAAATGGACGACGCCGAGCGCGAAAGGAAGGAGCACGAACTGGAACGCGCCACACTGGCCAGGCGCAAACCGGACCTTGAGGATGAACTCAAAGAAATCGCCGGACTCATAGCTCAAGCGCAGCGGGTGGAGGACGGCGGCCACGAAATCAAACTCCGCACGCTCAAGGATCAACTCACCCAGAGCGGTGTCTTTGCTGACCGCGAACTCCGCCTGCTCCTGTTCACCGAATACCGGGACACGCTCGACTACCTCGTGGCGAAATTGAGGTCATGGGGTCTCACCGTCGGCCAGATTCACGGCAGCATGAAGCCCGGACGCCGCGATGAGGAGGGCACACGTCTTTGGGCCGAGCGCAACTTCTGGGAGTTGAAGACGCAAGTCCTTGTGGCGACCGAGGCGGCGGGCGAAGGCATCAACCTCCAATGTTGCCACATCCTGTTCAACTTCGATATTCCGTGGAATCCGAACCGGCTCGAACAGCGCATGGGCCGCATCCACCGTTACGGCCAGACGAAGGATTGCCTCATTTTCAATTTCTTCGCGCAGAATACCGTGGAAGGCCGGGTGCTCCACAAGCTGATGGAAAAGCTCCAATCCATCCGCGACGCGCTGGACGATGACGCCGTGTTCAACGTGGTGGGCGAAGTCCTGCCCTCAAATCAAATCGAGCGTTTCCTCCGCGATTTCTATTCCGGCAAAATGAGCGCCGATGACATTGAGGCCCGGCTTGAGGTTGAAGTGTGCGAAGAGGACTTTCGGAAAATTTGCCAGTCGGCGCTCGAAGGTTTGGCAAAGAAAAGCCTGAACCTGCCCATGCTGGTCGAACGCCGTGCAATGGCGCAGGAACGGCGCATTGTGCCGGAAACGGTCGCCCGGTTCTTCGAGATTGGCGCGGGTGAAGTCGGCCTGCCGCTCACCCCGGTCAAGAATGTCCAGCGCGCTTTCACGGTCGGCAAGGTCCCAACCCGGCTTTACGACCAGTGCCGCGCCAAAGATTGGCGGCTGGCGAATTTGGCCCGCAGCTACGACCGGATTTGCTTCGACCGCACCACACTGCTGGCGGACGCCCGGCTCGAATGGGTCACGCCCGGTCACGCTCTGTTCGAGGCCGTGCGCCGTCAGGTTTGGGAGCAAACGCAGCCCCAGCTTCGCCAGGGCGCGGTCTTTTATGAACTGGAACGCGAGCAGCCCGCCCTTCTGGAATTGTTCATCGCCAGTGTGGCCGATGGCATCGGCAATGTTCTGCACTGCCGCCTGTTTCTGGTGGAAACCAATGCGGACGGCACCCGCCGGCTGCGTGATCCGGCCTATCTGCTGGACCTGATTATCCCGGAGATGCCGCCGAAACTCCTGCCCAACATGCCTGGCGAGGATACGCGCACACGGGCTTTCCTGGTTGAAAAGGCGCTCCAACCGTTTCTCACGGAGATTACGGGCGAGCGCGAACACGAACTCAATCTCATTGAGCGCAGTGTCCGCACATGTTTTGAGGAACTCATCGCCAAACGCGACGCCGTGTTCGCCAAACATCTGCTCGCCCAGGACAAAGGCGATCCGACCGCGACGGGCCTAGCGGAAGTCGAAGCGCAGAAGATTCAAGACCTCCAACGCCGCCGCGAATTGCGGCTTGGCGAACTTGCCCGCCAGCGTTCCCTTTCATTGCAGGGAGTTGAACGAATTGGCGTGGCGCTCGTGTTGCCGCACCCGGAGCGCAACATCCCCGCCCACACGAACCTCAAAACCGACCGCGAAACCGAGCGCAAGGCCGTCGCCGCCGTTATCGCCCACGAGAATGCGCGCGGGTGCAAGATTGAAGACGTGCAGGATCAGAACATCGGCTTCGACCTCCGCAGCATTCATCCGGTAACGGGCGAACTCCGGCTGATTGAAGTCAAAGGCATCGGCGCGGCAACCGGCACCATTTTCCTGTCGCCCAACGAGAAACGCATCGCCGAAGACCGGCGCGACCTCTACTGGCTTTACGTCGTCACCCGCTGCGACACGACCCCGAATTTGGAAGACCCGATCAAAGACCCGGCGCGCTTCCCCTGGCACGAGGTCAAAAAGATTGAGCATTACCGGCTCGACGTGAACGCAATGACGCAGCCGATGGAATTGAAAGAAGATGCGCCGCCCTATCGGGCAGGAGGCGCGGCATGAGCCAGCTTCGTGTCTTTGTCAGTTCGGTCCAGAAGGAATTGGAGCCTGAGCGGGTGGCCATCGCTTCTCTCATCACCACCGACCCGTTTCTCATGCAGCATTGCGAGCCTGTCTTGTGGGAGAAGGAACCCGCGCCCGCTCGTCCGGCAGACAAACCCTATCTCGAATGCCTCCGAAGTTGTCAGATATACATTTTGCTCATCTTCAACGATTACGGCCAGCTTGACGGCGGCGTTTCAGCGACGCATCACGAGTATCGTCTGGCCCAAGACCTCGAACTGCCGACACTGGTTTTTCTCAAGGGTGCCGACGAGGCACGCAAGCCGGAGACGCGGGACTTTATCAATGAGATTAAACGGCACAAACACACCTACAAGCGCTTTGTTGACCGCGAGGACTTGAAGCCGGAACTCCGGCGTGGTCTATTGAATCTGCTCAAGACGGAATTTGAATTGGAGCCATCGGCGGATGAAGCCGCAGGCGGGCGAGAACAGATCGAAGCCTCTTCCACCTTTGAATCAAAACCGCTGCCGGGCGTCCCGTGGTCTTCGTTGGATTCGCGTCAGGTTTCCAGTTTTGCTTCCATCGTGGTGGAGAATCCGGGACTGCGTGTCTTCGAAGATTCAGTCTGCCCGCCAATGCACACGCGCGGACTGCTCTGGCGTGACACGACCAAAGGCGAGTTCTACGCGACTGCGGCTGGGCTGCTTATGTTCGGCCAACTTCCCGCCGATCATTTTCCCCAGGCCGCAATTCTCGCAGACGCCTACGCGGACACAAAAATTTCCGGGAAACCGCGCGGCCAGTTGACCATCAATGCGCCGTTGCCCGTGGCCATCGAGCAGGCGCTGCAATTCGTGGACAAACACACCTTTCACCCGGCCCGCGTCGTCGGCATCAACAATCTCACCCTCGATGAATATCCGCAGCGCGCACTCCGTGAAGCTCTCGTCAACGCCGTTGCGCACCGAAACTACGAGGACGCCAGTCGGAAAATCATGCTCGAAGTTTTCACAGATCGCGTCGTCATCTCCAGTCCCGGCTATCCGCCCGCGCCCTTGACCCTCGCCAAATTGCGGCGCGGCAATTACCGGCCCTGTTCGCGCAATCCCGTCATTGCTCAGACCCTCGCCACGTTCAAGCTCATGGAGCAGCGTGGCAGCGGGTTTGCCCGGATGCGCGACGCCATGCTCAATCACGGCCTCAATGCCCCGGCCTTCTCCGAGCAGGATGGCTATTTCCTTGTCACCTTTCACGGACCGAATGGGGACTTTGACCGCCTCAAACTGCCCGAAAGTGCCACCGGCCTTGTCACCCCGGCGGTCGAGTCTCAACTGAATGAGCGGCAGAAAAAGATCATGGTCGAGGTGCAGAAGAGCGGATTTGTCACGAGCGGCTGGTGCCGCAAGGCGTTTGGCGTGGCGCTTCTCACCACTCAAAGAGATCTGGCAGGCTTGATGGATTGGGGCCTGGTTGAACCCAGAGGCAGAGGGCGTAATGCTCGCTATGTTCTCAAAGCCACACGATGAAGAATCTGCTACGAATCTACTACCTACACGACGGAATCTGCTACCTGTTCGCTCGGTGCAGCCGAAACAGCCGGTGTGGCCTGGACAACGACCGATGAACAACCGACCGATAATCGACCGATGAATTCCCAAAATCTACCGATGGCCGCAGCAAAGCCCCGGCCCCGCTCAATCGGAAATCGGCAAACGTAAATCATAAATCCCGTGATCCCCACCACCTGTAAACGCCTGATTGAAGTGGATTTCCCCATTGCGGCGGTGAGCGCCCATTCGGCGCGGGAGAAATATATCAGGGAGGGACATCCTTCCACGCTGCATTTGTGGTGGGCGCGGCGTCCGCTGGCAGCGTGCCGGGCGGTGTTGCTCGGTTTGCTCGTGCCTGATCCGTGCGACAAGGATTGTCCGCTGGATTTCAAAACCGCGGCACGGGAACTCCTCGCCAAGCGTTATGGCATCGTCAGCAAAACCGACGGGGAATTGCGCGAAATGCTCCTAAAATTCATAGGTGAATTCGCCAATTGGGATCACGCGGCCAACGCGATGTATCTGGAAATTGGCCGGGGACTGGTCAAAGCTGCGCATCCCGAAGAAACCCCCGTGGTGGTGGACCCGTTCGCGGGTGGCGGCTCGATTCCCCTGGAAGCTCTCCGGCTTGGCTGCGAAGCTTTTGCCAGCGACCTCAATCCTGTCGCCTGCCTCATTCTCAAGACCTTGCTCGAAGACATCCCGCGCTACGGCAATGCGGAGTTCAAACTCAAGGATGACAAAGGCAAAGAAGTTGTGGTCCACGGTCTGGCCGATGCGTTGCGTCACGTTGGCAAGCAGGTGAAGGAAGCAGCGGAACAGGACCTCGCGCAGTTTTATCCACCTGAACCGGATGGTAGTCAGGCAATCGCCTACCTTTGGGCGCGGACAGTGCGATGTGAAGGCATCGGCTGCGGCGCGGAGATTCCGTTGGTAAGGTCGTTATGGTTGAGCAAAAAACCGGAGCGGAGGCGGGCACTACGCTATTGTATCAGACGGCCAAAAGACGAACCACCTCAAGTAGTTTTTGAAATTCTCCAGCCAAAGACAGAAGAAGAAGTCGGCACCGGTTTTGTGGCGGGTGGAAAGGCAACGTGCCCATGTTGCAATGTTGTCCTGCCTGCCGTGCGTGTGCGTGCCCAACTGACAGCGCAACGAGGCGGCGGAGATGCTCAGTTTGACAAGAAAGGACAAAGGTTTGGCGGGGCAATTCTGCTCGCCGTGGTGACGCTACGCGCTGACACAAGTGGCCGCGTCTATCGGCTGCCCTTGGATCGCGATTATGTTGCAGTTTGGAAAGCCCGGATGGCTGCCGATAAGTTGCCAAAGGGGATAATACCGGATGAGCCTGTGAACCCGGTGCGCCCTTCCCCAAATGCGCGTGGTTTGTCGGCAGTCACACGTTTTGGCATCGTCACTTTCGGGGACTTATTCACGGTTCGACAAAAGCTAACACTCGCCGCGCTCGGCAGGCAGTGTGCCAAGGCAGAGCCAGAAATGAGGTTCGCCCTTGCCTTGGCAACAAGCCGAGTCAGTGAACGTCTTACAACGTTATCCCGATGGGACAACTCCGCGAAGATGGAGAGCATTGCTGGCACATTCTCGCGTCAAGCTCTGCAATTCGTTTGGGACTTCGCCGAGCAGAATCCTTTCAAAGAGATAGGTGGCAACTGGGATGGCGCTGTAGATTGGATTGCTCTGGTTGCGGGAGAAGGCGGAACTGGTTCGGTCGGACAAGTTGCGCTTGCAGATGCTTGCGCCTCACCGCTAATCCAGGGCAGTGTCGATTTATGGTTCACTGATCCGCCTTACTACGATTCAATCCCGTACGCCGACCTATCCGATTTCTTTTTTGTCTGGCTCAAAAGGGCCCTTCCAAACCACGCCCTGCTCAATGCCCGAGGCGATCCAGGCACCGGTTTGACACCGAAAACGGAGGAGTGCGTTTGGAACCAGTCTCACTTTGTCGATGGTCAGCCAAAGGATGGTGCCTTCTTCGAGAGAACGATAACACGGGCGTTTTTGGAAGGGCGGCGCGTTCTGAAAGCCGACGGGATTAGCTGCGTTGTTTTCGCTCACAAAACCACAGAAGGGTGGGAAGCGCTCCTGTCGGGTATGTTCACGGCGGGATTTGTAATAACAGCTTCGTGGCCGGTGACGACGGAAATGGCGACCAGGGCAGTAGCTCGCGATACGGCGGCGTTGGCGGGCAGTGTCCACCTTGTCTGTCGCCCGCGTCCTGCAGATGCTGGCGTTGGCGATTGGACAATCGTGAAAGCGGCAATGGAAAAGCGGATTCGGGAATGGCTGCCCACCTTGGTCAAACATGGAGTTCGCGGAGCGGACGCCATCTTCTCTTGCCTCGGTCCGGCGCTGGAATCTTACAGCAAATATGAAAAGGTGCTCACCGCCGCCGACCGCGAAGTGCCGCTGGGCGGCGACCCGGATGCAATTGAGCCGGAGCAGCGCGGTTTCCTTGACCAATTGGCCGGCGAGAAGGGCCGCGCCTTGTTCAGCAAGACCGCGCCCGGCACAAAGGCCATCGGGGATTTATTTCGGCTGGTGGGCAAGCCCGTGTTGATTCTGTTCGATGAAACGCTGAATTACATCGGAAGACACCCGGAACAGGTGAACCAGTTTCATTCGTTCATGCAAAACCTGACGGTTGCGCTCACCTCGTCCGATCGGGCTGTCGGCCTGTTCAGCCTGCCCGCGTCCCCTACGGAAATGACGGATGGATTGCGGGAGTGGCAGGACAAGCTGACCAAGGTGGTCGGTCGAGTCGGCAAAGACCTCGTGGTCAACGATGCGTCGGAAGTCAGCGAGATCGTGCGGCGGCGTCTTTTCGAGGAATGCGGGCGTGAGAGTATGCGGCGGGCGGTTTCCCGGCAGTTCGCAGGTTGGGTTTTCAGCCATCGTGACCGGCTGCCGCCGGAATGGGGCCAGTTGTCGGAAGACCAGGTTCGCACACAGTTCGAGGCGTGCTACCCGTTCCATCCGGCGACACTGACCGTCTTCCAAAGAAAATGGCAGGCGCTTCAACAGTTCCAGCAGACCCGCACGACGCTGGCGATGCTGGGCATGTGGATTTCGTGCGCGTATCACGAAGGCTACGGCAAGGCCCGCCGCGAGCCGTTGCTGACGCTCGGTTCTGCGCCGCTGGCGGACCGGGAGTTCCTGAGTGCCGTGCTGCGCCAGATGGGCGAGCAACGATTGCAGGCCGCGATTCACGCGGACATTTCCGCGCCAACCGGCCAGGCTAAGTCACATGCCGAATCGCTGGACGACGAGGATGCGGAAGGCGCGGGGCGAACGATGATCCACCAGCGCGTGGCCAAGGCTCTGTTCTTTGAGTCGTGCGGCGGGCAGACGGACAAATCCGCGCACTTGCCGGAGCTTTACTTCGCCGTGGGCGACCCGGACACGGAGACGGCGCTCGTGCATACAGCGGTGCAGGACTTGGAGCGGCGTTGCTATTTCTTGCGTGGGGTGGGCGTGGACGGCTGGCGCTTCGGGCATGTGCCAACGCTCAAGAAAGTTCATGCCGACCGCAAACAGGCGCTTGACCAGGAAGACGTGGTTCGCAACATGAGCGAGTTGGTGAGGAAGGTCTTCCAGAAGGATGCCGAGATTCACCTGTCGCTGTTCCCGAAAGACTCCACCGAGGTCGTTGATCAAGCCATGTTGACAATGGCCGTGCTGCGTCCTGACGAAACGATTGATCCGGGCGAAGAATCGGGGTCGCGTCAGCGCATCACAGAATGGACGCGCAAATGCGGGCAATCCTCGCGTCAGAATCCCGGTGGTGTCCTGTGGATGACGTGCGAAGGCAGCGGGTCACTCAAGAGCGCGGTCGAAGAATTGCTGGCGTGGCAAGCAGTCGCGGACGATGCAAACAGGGGAACCCTTGGCAATCTTGAACCGGAGGATGTTCGCCGTATCCAGCGGGAATTGAACGAGGCAAAGGGACAAATCGAAGACCGGGTGTGGAGCAGTTACAACCGGTTGTTGTTGTGGGATGCCAGCGCGGCGAGTTTGAAAGAGATTTCCCTGGGCCAACTCCATCAGAGTGAAGCGCGAAGCATTACGTCAGCGATTCTGGCTCGAATGCGGCACGACAGCCTGTTGAGCCGCGAAATTGGCGCCTCCTACATCGAACGCAACTGGCCTCCCGCTCTGAAGGAATCGGGTATCTGGCCGCTCGCGGGATTGAAGGCCGCGTTCTTCCAAGGCCAGTTCACCCGGCTGGAAAAGGCCGACGACGCTCTGCGGCAAACTCTCATTCGTGCTGTCGGCGAAGGTCTTCTTGGCATGGCCTGCGGAAAAGACGCGGCGCAGTTTGATCATGTCTGGTTCAAAGAGACGGTGGAGGCGGCCGACATCACGTTCGATTATGACACGTATATCCTCACGGCGAAGAAGGCGAAGGTGTTGAAAGAGGCGGCAGCCGTTCCGCCGTCCAGCAAGTCAACGCCGCCGACAACCCCGGTGCCCCTGGTGCTAGAGCAACCTGTTGCCCCACCGCCGGGAGAACCTCAATTGCTCGTCGTCAGTTGGCGTGGGCAGCTTCGCCGCGACCAATTCAACCTTTTCAGCCTCAAAGTGCTAACCCGGCTCGCGCAAGCGGAGAATCTGGAAATCGAGGTCCGGGTACGTGCCAAGCTCAAGGAAGCGGCAACCTTGGAACAACTGAACGCCGCTCTCAAAGAACTGGGAATCGCCGACCAATTCCGAAAAGAATGAATGGCTGGCGTACGCAGTCTCTCAACCTGGGGGAGGACTTTCGGCTTCACGGAGCGAGTCCACAAATTCTTGCGGAGTGATTTCGTACGCCTGAAGTTTGCCGCGCTTCGATGCTGATTCCGAGTAATCAAAAATGTCTATCACCACCAGGAAGATGGTCTTGTTGTTGTGCGTAATGAATGGGACAGACGATTCCTGAAGCTGCGTGGGGATCGCCAAATCCTGCTGGCAGGTCTTAAAAATCACCAGATAACCAAACGATTCGTTGAAATCCTTCAAGTAGTCATACACTTGGCGGAATCCTTTGATGATGTAGCCACGGTCTTGGCCGCGCTCTGGATTGAAAAGCTTCGTGTCTGCCACGAGGCGGTCTTTTCCAGACTGGGCAGAGATCAAGTCAACGCGGCCCGAAGCCGATTCCGGCTCAATGTGGAACTGTAACCCTTGGTCGTGCAGATATTCGTAGAGGTTTCGGGCCAGTTCTCTTTCGCCTTTCCCGGTGTCCTCCTTGAATTTTGCGAACATCGCAGCACGCTGAAACCACTCGCAGCGATGCTTGAACTTGTTGAGGAGCACCAGGGTCATGCGTTTGTCGTCAAGTTGCTCGTCAATGAAGTCGAAGAGAGGTTCGACATACGTGAGTCTGAATCCTTCTATGCAATCATCATATTTGCTTTCATGGGTGAGATTAAATCCTACGCCGATTTCGCCATCTCCTTTTGCGGCGGTTGCGCATTTCTTTACAACCCAGTAGCAAATCGCAACATTCTCACTCTCGGTCAATCCAACTTGCGGCACCCCGGCGATGGTCTTGTCAGCGTCTTGCTCGCATTGTGGGGAGCGCCGTTCCAAGTCGTCAAGTAGCCCTTTGGTGATCTCGCTTTCCTGAAGGAATCCCCAAGCCTGTATGAGAACAAAATGAAAGCCTCGAAAATCAGCGGCGTTAAGTCGTTTCAACCGCTTTTGGAGTTTGTAACGGACATGCTGGATGTAATCGGAGTCCATATCAGAGCTTAATGTTGATGGTCATGGTGCCGAGTTGCTTTTTGAGTTCTTCCAATGCCTGGTTCACCTGTCTTTGTGCTTTGCGAAAGCTGCCCAAGTGATCGTCCAAGCGAATGTTCGCCTTGCAACCGCCGCAGATAATTGTTTCACGGTGACGAATCTGGCGAAAAAACGGTCGTGCCCAGAAATTGCAGCGAGGGCAATGGACATAAATGCGTTTGCGGTCGAGATTGATTGTCACGCGTTGCTTTTTCGATTTTGACCTATACTCAATGATCCGTCCAAATGTTTGTGCCACACTTTGAGCGGCAATGAGGAGTGTAGCCCATACCCGCGCCAAAGGGCAAGCCCTCATGCACACACTTCTGCCCATGACGCCGAGGCCGGCGTCAGAGCCTGTGCCGCCTGCTTCTTTGAACTTCGCCGCCGGGGACTTGTGTGACCCGGCCAACACCTTTGACCTTCAACATCGCCCTGGCAACCTCCCGGATTCCCTCATCCGGCACTTTGTTGGGGAGCAACTGCGCGAAGCGGCCTGACATCTTATCCATCGAGGGCACATCAGATTCACCAAAGCCGAAGAAATTCCCATTGTCACTGCGGATGATGGGCAGGAACTTCTGTTTCTGGCCGTGTTGCGACTCCCCCAAGAGCACAACGACTTCCTGCCGGTCAAAAGCCTCGGAGGGCGGTTCCGTTTCATCGAACTTTTCACCTGGCTTGGCGGACTTGATCCAAGCCTCCAGCGCCATCACGCAAGCAGTGGCGGCATGGGCAATGCACATGAGTCGGGCAGTCGTGGCGAAATCGTTCTTGTCACTTTCGTCAGCAAGCGATTCGGGCATGAACATCACCGGACCTTTCGAGCCGATCAGGAACAGCGTCGGTGGCAGGTGACCGATGTTGCGCATGGAGTGGTTGGCGTAATGCTCCGCCTGCGCCAAAAGGTCATCAAGGTTTTGGAGTCTGCTCGGTTGCACTCCCGAGATTTTGCTGGAAACCGGGAATGCGGGCAAGATGGATTCTGGGCCAAAATCTCCGCGATTGACTCCAAACCCCCGGCGGGATTACCAATGTCTCATGACCAATCTGGTTGCTTGCCTCCAAAACTCCGCGCCCTCCACACGGCCTGCCAGTCAAACGGAAAAACGTGAATAGTCACAATTCAATCATGAAATCGTTTACCATGCGCTTCACCCTCGCTGGTGTTTCTCTCCTCTTGTTCATCACTTCCGCCTCTGCGGCCGGCCTGGTCCTGGCCGATCATGGCCAGAGCCAGTACACGATAGTCACCGCGCTGGATGCCAGCGCGACGGTGAAGCATGCGGCGCAGGGGCTGGCCGACGACCTGAAGCAGATCTCGGGCGCTGTGCTGCCGGTAATGGGCCGGAATCCCTCCGGCCCGGCGATCTTCGTGGGTGCCAGTCCGTTTCTCCCATCCGGATTCCAGAAGGTGCGGCTCGACACCCTACCTTCGCGTTCACCCGGCGATGCGGTTTAAGCGTGAACTGGTCGGCTCGCAACAGCGCCATAGTGTCCGGGCGGAAGCAGCGGGTCAGACAGAGCACCGCCACCGCCATGTCCCGGTATTCGAGCGCCGCCCGGCGGCAAAGATCTCGCCTGGGCAGGTGCCGGAACAGCGCCTCGACCACCCGGACGACGTCGGCCTGGCCGAATTCGGAGTCCAGGAGCCGAGCCGCCCGGCCCACCAGGCTTCCGATTTTGAAGTCCGCGGTTTTGAGGAACTCCCGCGCTTGGTTCTTAGTCCAGTATAAATGATAATTCCAACGCTCGGCCAAGCCCTCCAGTTCCTCCACGTAAGGCCGGAACACCCCCGCTGCCACCTCTTCGGTCCCCTTGGCTTGTTTGGGCAGCCGGCCGTGCCAATAGGTTTCCCGGCTGGCGTCGTCAACCAGATGGGGGAGAAACCAGGCATACAGGTTTATGAACACGCTCGCGATCGTCTGGGCGTCTTGGGAGTAACTCTCCCGCCCGACACGCTGACGCACAAAATCAAAAAAAGCCTCAACCAAAGCCCAATCGGCCAGCAGCGTCAGAGAAAGGGCTTCTGGATTGAATCCCTTATGAAAAATCAAAAAGCCAAAAAATCTTTCGAGCGTGTCGATGCAGCGGATTCTGGAGGCGTCGGTCCAGCGGTCGCCGCCTGGCGCGTTACTGCGCGGCAGTCCCCGCCGGTTTGTCGCCTTGTAATCCGCCAACTCTGGAAACTGCCGTTGGAGTAATTCGTTCCAATATTCGTAAGGCCAGTCGTAGGCCGACAGTGACCTCCTTGGTCCTTCCGCCTTCCAAGCGTTCAGCAGTTTCCCACCGGCATTGAAAAGTGCATCAAGCTTCACAACCACGTCATTAAATTCCAGTGTCGGCAAGTGGTAGCCGTGTTCCCAGTGGCACAGCAGGCTTACGCTTACTTCAACCCCAGTCAAAGCAAGCACCCGTTCCGACAGTGCCCCCAAAGTCAATCCGAGTGCTTTCCGGCCTTGACATAACTGCCGGGCAAACGAGTTCCACCCGAGCACCTGATCAATGGCGGGGACGAAGGGTTCGAAAGCGCCACTCTGCGCGTGCGCCAAATGGGTCGCGAAAAGCATTCCCCGGGCGTTGAGGATTTTATCCAGCAAAGCCGCCTCGTCCGGGCTGATCCCCGTTACACCGCCGCAGCGACGGGCCAGCAAGTTGGCAATCCAGTGGCGCGGCCGTCCGCATCGTTGAGCCACTACGGCGTATTTCAGCCCGGAGGTCTTCAGCAACTGGCGCAGGAGTCGCGCAAAATTGGTGCGCGGCGCCAAGTGCGCCCGCAGCAGAGCAGCCATCCGGCTGCGGTAAGCCCGGTTGGCCGCGCTCTTGGCCGGAACCACCAGCCCTTCCTGCTGCCAGTTTGCGGCCGCGATGGCGCGCGCCACTCGGTCCATGAATGAGCTGGGAACAGACGAGCCGGCGCAGAAACCGTTGGCCTCGAGGAAGGCGCGATCGGTCGAGACGGTGGCCTGGATGGTATCATGGCCCAACCCTTTGCGCCGGGCTTCCAAGGCCACAAAATCCAGAAGCTCTTCGACGGTGGCATCCGCCATGGTGGCGGGCGCGGCAGTCCCCGCCAGCGCCGGCACCGGTGCAGGGGTCGCGCTGGGCACAGCCGGGACGCCGGTGGCCGCCGGCGTCGCGCCGATCATCCCGCCCCCCTCGCCGGGCAAAGCGCCAGCGGGAATGCAGTCAAGAATGGTGGCGGTGGCGTTCACTTTCTTAACGCCCGCCTGGCCGCGGCGGGCCCGGCGGGCTAACGGGACGGGAGGCCATAACGCTCAGTTCTTTTTGCCCTTCTTCGGAAACAGCACGTTGGAAACGGTGTCGCTGGCCTGCTGGGTTCTTTTCGCGCCCTGCACTTTATCAAATGTTTTTGCAGCAGTGGCAGTCGTGATCTGCGTGGCTCGGGCAATCTGGTCGATGGTGGCGCCATGGTTCCAAGCGTGGACGGCAAAGAGGTAACGCACGGCCCATGGATTGCAGCCCAGGGTCAGAACAATGTCGTAATAAAACGATTTTTCCTGGATGGGGCCGCCAGCCATCAGCGATTTCTGCAGCAGCCCGCGCCGCATTGTAAACGCGTCAATAAACAAATATCCGGCGTCCTGATTGCCACGGAGGTTTGGATCGCCCAAGAGGATGGGCCGGGCCTCCTCCAGGTACCGACGCAGGAGCAGGTGGACACACGGCCAATTGGGCAGCAGCCCGCTCAGGCCGTCCTTGCTCCCCGCCATGCCGCGGTTGCGGAATTGATCCTCCGGCAGCGTCAAGCGTATTTTCAGGCCGTCCACGATAACGACTTGGCCACATTTGATGAGCAGGAACATGTTGGGCCGCAGATACCAGCAGAGCAGCAGGGCGGCTTCGGCAAGCCTGCGGCATTGGATGGCGGCCCTGCGGCTGAGGATGCGGGGCGGCAGCAGCCGGGCACGGGCCGCCAGGCGATCGATAATCTTATTCAAGCCGACGCCGGCCTCAAAAAGGGGCTGGGCGCGACTCAGGTAAGGCGTGCGAATGAAAGTATTTTGCTTCAAGAAATTGACGGCTTGCGCCCGCGTCAGGGCCAGATGGTGGTTCCACCGTTCCGTCCAATTGAGTAACGGCACAACGACCCGGCGGATGACTCCCGGCTTGATCGTGACCGCTTTGGTCGCCGACTTGGGCAACTGCTGCCAGTAATCCTCCTGGGCGGCATCGTCCGCGAGATGAGGGAAAAACGAGCGGTACAAACCGCACAATGTGCCCGTGCGCCACGACTCAACGACGTTGTACTGTTTGCGCCCGACTTTTTGTTTGCCCCAGTCAAAGCAAGCATGCACCAGCTTCCAGTCGCCGAGGAGAGTCAAGGATACGTTTTCAGGCTCAAGCTGTTTCTCCAAAACCAGAAAACCGAAAAACCGTTCGCAAAACAGGCGGAAGGCCGCTTCCGTGTTCGGCCCAGTCCACTGATTTGTCCGGGCGGGCTGCGGCAGTTTTTCGGAGTTGGCGGTGCGGTAGTCCACCAGGCGGCGGAATTGATTCTGGGCGCGGAGCGGCCACATACGGAAAGGCAGGGCGAAGATTTCGCCAATCTGACGCGGATCTCTCTGTTCCCAAGCGGCCAATAACTTGCCTTTGGCTTGATAGAGAGCGTCCAAGGCGGTGACAACATTCCGCTGGCTTTGAGCAGGAAGGAAGTAGTCCTCTTCCCAGCAGTTTAATAGTCTGCCGGAGAGGCGAATGTGGTGTTGCTGTTCGAGCTGCTCCAGGAGTGCTTTTTGGGTGAGCTTGGTCCGGTGGCGCAAGTCCATGAGCAGCGCGCCGCCTGATCTGGCCTCGGCGCGTTGCGGGACTGATGCAGTGACGGTTTGCCCTTTGGCCGTTGTCTGGCTGGCGTGAGGCGCAGACGGCGGGGGCGCATCCTATGACAGTGATCGGGAGCCTGCCGATCTGGACGTGGCACGGATCCTCACGGAGTTTGTGCCGCTGTCGAAATTGATGGCGGAGCAGATTACCGGGTTGAGGAGTTGGGCGAAAGGGAGGGCGCGGTTGGCCACTTCGATTAGGGGGAATGAGGGAGTGAGGAGGATTGCTGCTTGATCTGGGTGGGGAAAAGAGAGAGTTCGCCTTCGGGCGGGCTCTTTTTTTAGGTGTCAGGTGTTGTTTGTCTTTAGGAAAGCCCACCCGTAATGCCACCGACGCCGATTGCGGTTTCCGGATTTGACGTTGCATTGGGTTCAGTCATTACGCTGAACTTGACCCCTTCAGGCTCACCAAAAATCTGTAGCAGACCTTTACCTGCTGGCTCGGCCACAACTTCCAGTCGCTCCTTGACCCACATTCGCAATAAGCGAGCATATTCGCTTTGATTCTCTCCAAACCTAGGGTTTATAATGCGCAATCGGCTTCCTGGATTGCTATTCAACCACTGAGACAAATACTCGTTGATATGAACGTCTGCGAACGAATAACCAACAGCCGTCACGACTTCGGCCTTCGAAAGCTCACGACGAAAGGCTCGCAGTAAATCCAAAAACGGGCCTTCAGCGGTCAGCTTGTTCCGATGCCCAAAGATAACCGCAGGTCGAAACCCTCGGGCTTTCAATCCATCAGCGGTTGTGCGTGAAATCACCCGATGAGGCATCGGGCGCTCCGGTGTCCTGCTTTCCTTGGACTCCCAATCGATAGAACCATGCAGTTTCAGCAGTAGGAGTCCTTCTTCCGCTAGTTCAAATCTGCTTGTCTTGGACCATTCCTCAATACCCGTGCTGCATTTCAGACCGTTATCTTCGGCCAGCAGTTCAACACTGTTGTCGTAATTCAGTGTGGCGACACACAGATGTTTCTGCCTCGATGCCAGATTCAACAAAGGCTTCAAGTATGATACTTTTTGCGCGTGCTCAATCCAAACGAAGTTGGCCAGGGCTCGGATCATTTGTTCTCCAACATCCTCAAAAATCCGTCCTTCCCCTGGACGTGGTTGTTGGTCAGCTAATTTCTTGAACTCCTGTTCAAGTGCATAGTTCGATCCCGGCGTCCGCTTCAGCTTCTCCAGCCATTTCTTTGTGATATCAACGACGTAATCACCCACAGGCTTTGCGACACTGTCGCTGGAAGAGAGGCTGACCGTCCTACCTTTGGCCATCGCCTCAACCGTCTTCTTTATCGTTGATTGGAGATTCCTGTCAATATCCCGCCCCCCGAAAGCGGGGGCACTGCTCGGCATCGCGTGTAGAATCTCCTTCGCAACGCCTTCATAAATAATGCGAGAAAGCCTGTTAATTTCTACCGCCGGGGCGGCAATCTTGTCCAGTTCTTCAACCATCGCGTGCCAAGATCCAACAAAAGGTGCGGCTTCGATTGTATTGCGCTCAGACAATAACTGCACCGCATTGAACAACTCCTCCACGTTGACACCGCTGGTCAATGGATCGTCGCCTTGAATTCCCTTTTTGAACAATAATCCACCTGTCACGAAGGTAATAACGGCAGAATGGTTCTTCAAAAACGGAGATCCTCGGAAGTGCTCCAATATCTTGCCGGTCATTTCAAATGCGCCCGGCACACCTGCCTCTACTGATGCACCTGCACCTAAGAGCAACATTTCACTCATGCGTGAACCTTTGTGAGTTCCTCATTCCCGAACTTCAGAGTCTTTTCCTCCCCTCCGCCCTGACCTTCGCCCATCTCGCTCTGGCCGCCGCTCTGAGTTTGGCCCTCGTCGCCGGCCTGCTGCGCCAATCCTTCTTTTTGCCCTTCTTGGCCGCCTTCAACTTGGCCGAGCGTATTTTCCGTGCCTTAGCCAGAGCTTTAATGAGTTTACGCTTGTGGGCGGCGGTCACGTGATATTTGCGCTTGGCGGGAGTGGGGGCTTCCGCGGCAGACGGGATTGGAATTTCACCTCCCCCACCAGCGGCGATTGAATCAATTTGGCTTTGCAGCGTTTCGATCTGTTCCTTGATGGCGATGATTTGGTTGAGTTGGGTTGTCGTCAATTCGGTAATGTTCATGGGTGAGGTTTTAACGCTGGTCGGATTTGGAGTCAATCACGGAGACGCCGCCGCCTTCATTTTCTTGATCCATTCGTCGGCCTTGTGACCTTCGGAGAGGGATGCAATCTTGAACCGGCCAATGTCAGCGATGAAAGGATCCAGGCGGGCGCGGAAGGCATCCCGTTCCGCGGCCGTTGCACTCTTGTCGGGGACGTGGCTCGCCAGTTCAACGTAGCGGATTCCCATGCGAGCCTCCTGCACGCGGCTTCTGATTTCCGGGGTTTCGGCGACGGCCTCGGCATGGTCGAACAGACCGTTGGCCGACTTGAGCAACTCGGCGCTAAAGAGCGGGGATGTGGGAGGATCGTACAGGCGCAGGTGGACGTTGGGCTGCTGCAACCTATCGTGGAAGAGCCTGAGATAGGCGTAGATATCGGCGCCAGCCTTGCCGTAATAGCCGTCGGAGAAATCCCGGACCAGCGCCCATACATCCTGGCGTGGGTTCCAGAAAAGGTGGGCCATCACCCAGGTATGCATGGCCTGGAGATCGCAGTTGCCCTGGTAATCGCCCTCACAAAACACCCCGGAGACGCCATTGTCCCGGTAATAAGCCATGTCGGCACCCAGTTCGTCCCAATTGGGATAGGGCTGGACGTAATGAGCGAAATTGACCCCGTAATGCCAGATAAGCAGGTGGCCCGGCGCCACCTTTTTCCAAGCCAGGAGCGCCTCGTTGGACGTTTTGTTCTGCGGGTCGGTGGCCAGCGGGTGGCCGTCACAGGCGTAAATGGGGGCCAAACAGACCAGCACGTTACTGGCTGGCGCAATGGCGCCTGGGGTCGGGGCTTTTTGGGTGTACTGGTAGGCCAGCGTCTCCACCCAGATCTTCCGATCCGGCAATTCCGCCTGCACCGCCGCCGCAACCCTGTTCACGAAGTCCAGCAGCGTCCCGGACGGGGAGCCGAACTTCGCATCGGCGGCCCGGCAGGCGTCGCACTGGCAGTTTCCGTGTTCAGCGTCGTTAGGCGAAAGACCCAAGGTCAACTCTTTTGGGTTGGCCTTCGCCTCCGCCACCAGGGCGTCCACCACCACCTTGAACACGCCCGGACTGCTGAGGCAGAGTTGTGAGTCCGGCGAGGACTTTCGACTGCCGTCCAACAGGCTGTAGTATTCGGGGTGGCCGGCGAAATAGCGATTGGGCGGGACAAGGCTGTAGAAGTTCTCCGCCCCGTTGAAGAGCCGGTTAATGCCGCCCAGTTCGGCTTGGTCGGGAACACTGACGCCGTTGAGCTTGAGGTGGGCATCCCATTGAGCCTTTCCAAAAACCATGGCCTCGTCCGTGTCCCGGTAGCTGAAGGCCGGGGCCTGAGTCTCATCCAGGTCCGGAACGCGCACCACATCTTGGTGCGGCAGAACGGTGGCGTCGGGCGCGTACCAGCGCACGCCCAGGTGGTCTTCGAGAAAGGAATAGACGGCATAAAGGGTGCCCCGGTCATCGTGGCCGGCCAGGTAGAGGTTGCTCGGGTCTGTGCGAACCACGAAGGCTTCTTCGGCTATACGCCTGGCAGTTGAAAAATGGCCAAGAGGAGGACATGACGCTCGTCCTTGACGGCGAACTCACGGATTGCGACTGGATGAATGAGCTGATCTGGCTCTATCTGGTGGAGGCCCGCCCAGTACTAATCGGTGGCGCCGCGCGTCTCGCCCGCCCGGATGCCGGCTTCTTTCTGACTGCCGCCTTCATCCAGCCGCCCGGGCCAACCCGGCTGCAGGCTGGAGGACCGTTGGACAAGGAATTGATCCGCCGTGCGGCGCGTTCCATCCTGGGCTGTTCTGTTTATGGCGGGCGACACGGGTTCGCCCACGACGCGGTAGCCAACCACAACCAGTCCAAGGCCGAAGTCGCGGGCGTGCTTTTGGACAAGGTGGAGACGCTGGAAGAGCATTATCTGCACGAAACGGCTGCCTCCCGAACCCGCAATCTCAACGCCACCGTGGAGGCGTTTCTTTTCAAATCCTAACACGGTGCCGAAGGCCCTTGGCGCCAGCGAGCCTCCCGGCAAAAGTGGGTGATCGTGCCAATGCTGGTGAACGTGGGTCCAACCATCAATTTTCACTAGCAAGTTCTAAGTGCTTGCAAATTAACTGGTTAAACCGCATTCGCCAGCAACCGCTGTAACAGGCGATTACCATCATTTACAGCAGTGAAGCGCAGTTTTCTTTTGACTGCGCGGCTAATTTTACGAAGATCCCGGCCCATCACGGGTCCCCACACGCTTGCCCTGCTGTTGTTAGTGCTTCCGAGCATAAACCTCGCTCTGGATCTGTCGCGCGGCGGCGACCAGTTCCCCATACGGAGTGTCGGTGCCTGAAACCAGGCCGATATTGTAATTCTCCCCGTCAAAACGCCCGGTCAGAGGTTCGTCGCAGTACTGGAACCAGTGACATCCCACGAACGCCGGAAGGGCGAGCACGCTACGCAGGTACTCCTGGTAAGCCTGTCCCCGGTCTGCCTGGTCCCTGGTTCGCACCAAACCGGGGTGGAACATTCCGCGATCCAGCGCGCCAAAGTGGAATTCGCCAATCACGCAGGGTTTGCCTAATGTGCTGGTGAATGCCCAAGTGTCCGGGTCCAGGCTTCGGTTGTAGATGTTGAAGCTGATCACATCGCAGTACTCGGCCGCAACGCTCACGGCTGGAGGCTTCGGATGGGCGGCCAGCCACTGTTGTTCATTGGTGTCCTGCTGCTGAAAATCCTCGTCCTGATGGATTTTGCCGGGCCAATCGGCGCGCGTGAATTGGCCGTATTGATCGGCCAAGCCGCTCAACGGCGTCGGAGGCAACAGGCGGATATTGTCGAGAAAGAGGGTTGTTTGTCTGCCCGGCGTGGGGAGGAAAACCTGGAAAGCGACAATGTGCGAAAGGTCGATGGACGGGCCAGAGACATTCATTTGGAGAACGTCGGGGGCAATCGGCGGGCCGCCTCTCATGCCCGGAGGAACGCTCTTGCTCAAGGGCATCACCACGGTAGCTTTTTGCCCCGCGGGAACGCCGATGGAGCCGGTCTGGCAGTGTTTCGCTCCGTCCGCCGAAAAATCGTCATCCACGCGGATATCCACCGTCACGCTCGCCAGGTTGGTATTGAGTATGTCCACCGCCACGGCGCCCCAGTCGCGCCAGTCGCCGTTGGCAAAACCCGTTCCCACTTTGAAATAGAGGTTGGGCCAATCCACATTGGAAAAGACGACCAGAGCAGCTTTCTGCCCATCGGTGACCCCTTCGGTCGAAGAAGAAACGAAACAATTGTTCCGCGTGAATCGCAGCAGGTCCGCGCTGGTTTCGAACGAGTTGACCAGCAGGCCGTTGGTGACCTGGGCCACGGCAGGCATTCCCCAAGCCATCGCCAGCAGCAGGAGCAATCCGGTGGCTTTCATCTCAGCGCCGACGCTACCAGCAACTCAACATGCGGTCAACGACTCCTGCGGAGTGAACCTGGAAGTGGGTGGCTCTTGAACTGCAAAATCCAGGCCGAAGAACCGCCATCTTCACTTCACAACCGCATATCGCGGGAGCGGCCCAAGCTCCAAGGAGACCTCCGTCTGCCAGCCGGTCAGGTGGACGACATGCAGGTCCGCCAACGTCCACCCGACTGCCTTGCGCACACCAGCCCCGTTGACAAACACCAGCACGAAGTCGCTTTCCGGCAGGCCGGCCAATCTCCGTTCCAGCCGGTAGCCGCTCAACTCCGCCGTCATCGTTTTGAGCGCGGTATAGGCGGGTTTGGGTTCCAGGTCTTCCTTGACGGTCCCGAAATTCTGCTCGTTGTCGGCAGGGTCATGCCCGTCATTCTTCCAATCGTACCAGATCGAAAGCGGGACGCCGTTGAGCAAATTGCAAAGTTGCTGGCGGACGGCAAAAGCGGCCTGGGTTTCCAGCGAGACGCCCTTGGTGTTCGACGCATAACCCCACTCGCCGCTAAGGATGCGGATCTTCCCGCGCTTGGATTCCGGCGCGCAACGGTCAATCAATTCACGCAGCCTCTTGTAATCAGCGGCGGCGGTTTCCGGCGGCTGATTGGGAGCGCGGTAGGGATGAACGCTGACGCCATCCAGAAATTCCAGCACGCCGGATTGCAAGAATGCCTCCATATATTTCCAGTCGAACCCTGACATGGCCGGGGCGATGATGGTGGCGGAAGGTTCCGCTTCCCGGATGGCCCGGGCGGTCGCCAGGGCCAGCGTGGTATATTCGGTGGCGTCCGGTTTGGGCCGCCAAAAACCGCCATTCGGTTCGTTGTAGATTTCCCACAAGCCATGCCGGCCTCGAAAATGAGCCGCCGCCGCTGCCGCCCAGCGCGCAAAGGCGGCCACTCTCCCGGGGTGTCGTGGGGAGGCCACATGCTGTTCCGGCTCCGGTTCTCCGACCGCGCGCCGGGCATCCACCATCGGCTCATACAAGCCGTTCACATAATCCAGGATGTAAAGCGCCCGCAATCCGCGTTGCTCCAGGTGGGCCGTCAATTCATCATACTCTGTCCAATCAAAGACGCCTGCTTTCCTCTCCATCGCTTCCCAACTGAAATCCATCCGCACAAACCGGAACCCTGCGTTGGTGATCAAGTCCAGATCCCGCGCGTGTCCGGTGACAAAATGGATGTTGACGCCGACGCCGCCGGAATGACGGCGGGCGGGATTTGGCCGCAAAGAGCCTCCTACAGAGCGCAAGAACCAACAAAGGCCTCGAGAGTTTCATGGTCCAAAACTAAAGCTTCCAACGCTGATTTTCGGGTCCCGCCACACACATTACTCTGCCCATTATGGCACACAAGCGCATGTCCCACCCTGCTTCGGATTTCAGCTTTCAGCTTTCCGTTTTCAGCTTTTGATTCAATCCCGCCCAGCCCAATTGGCATCGCCATTTTCACTTGCGTCAGTTTGGCCTATAAGCCCGAAGGGGTAAAGCGGAACTTTTGCGGGATGGGGAAATTGAACGCAAAGGCGCAAAGTTGCGGCGCGGCGAGGCTTGAACGAAGCCGGAATTGCCCACAGATTGACGCTAATATGACAACACCTCGAACGGACCCCTCGGCCGTTCTCGGGGTTTTCACGTCACTGCCCGCCAGCCAATTTCCTATATTTGCACGCGAATTTCAGCTTCCGATCGAAGTCGAATCGGCTGGAGTGCACTAAAACGACGCAGCACCGCATCGTGTAAATCGCCACTGAATTGTGGAGCGGAGATGGTTACAACGGCGGCATAATCGAGCCGCGCCGTCGCTCCGTTCCGTGGAATAGCATGCAAGATCAGAAAAGGCTCGTTTAGCGAATCAGCCAGTTTGGAAACAAAACGCCGAACTATCGGCTCCCATTTGTAATCGATAGCACGCCTATCCTGTTCCGTCGGATACATGTTTCCTGATTCCGATGTGGGCAACTCGGACCGTTTCCAACCCTGTTCGAGCAATTGTGCCGCCTCACTTGCCGAATCGTCCAAGTGAATTTTCTTCGATCGCTGTTTGCCGAGCTGATCCTTAACTGAAAATGTAAAGACACGTTTGTTCGGATAAAAAGTGTCCTCGATGCATAACGATGTATAATCAGAAGCGTGGTTGGAGTTCACGGGAGGAAGGGCAGCCACGGTCCATGTGATCCCGACCTTACCGCTCGTCACAAGGCCTGGCGGCAACATGATCGGTAGGCGCATAAATTTCGTGGGAGGGATATCTCCTTGAAAAACAATCGTGACTTGGTTATACCCCGTACGGACTATCTCGGACATTGTGGGGCGAATGATCCCGTGACCGAGCAGGTTGTCTGGCTCGCCTTTGGGATGCTCGGCCGTATGCACCAGTAGAGCGCGCGCGAGCAACGGCGTGCTTCGCTCAAAGCCTTCGGCCACTTGCGCGGCCAGTGAGGCTGCAATCGGCGATGCAAAACTTGTTCCGAAATTCAACAGCTTCCTTCCCGGCTTCAACGCAACAAGGTGGGTCGGTTCCATTCCGCAGCCGCCGAACGCTACGACGTCCGGCTTTAATTTTCCACACTCGCGACCTGGCCCTGCACACGAATATGGCGCATGAACGTTGACATTTTTGCGTCGGGTATATGCCCCTACCCCTAGACCATTCACTAAGTCCGCAGGCACCTGGATCCGGTCCAAGTTGGGCCCTGCCTCTCCGTCGTTGCCCACGGCAACGCAAAATGTGACCTTGTTTGCCGTCGCCAGCCTGTCAAGAGCATAAGTAAACCGCGAAATAACGTCGTCCTGCATACCGCCCCGTGGCCCAAAACTCAGATTGAACACTTTGATGTCAGGTCGTGCCGGCACTGCTGCTTCAATCACATCAATCGCCTCGTAGAGGTCGATGTCCTTCGTATCCGACGTCGGAAGCGCCCGGATGCTGACCACGAAAACAGGAGGGGCTGGCAACGGAGCGTTCGACTCCTTATCGTTTAAAGGACCGTACAGAAGCACGCCTGCCACTGCAGTCCCGTGTCCAACGTAATTTTCGCTTGCTGGCACCTTGATAGATAAGCTCTCGTCCTGTTCGCAATGGCCCTTAAGTAAGGGATGGGCCGGATCGATGCCACCATCGAACATTCCAACCTTGATAATGGAGCGTTTAGTAGTGACCGGCGGTTGGGGCGCCGGAAGTGTCGTTGCTCCGCGTAAATCTTCAAGGCCATCGAAAACAAGAGGATGCGCTGACCGCAAGGGATTCGCATCTGCGATAGCATTGAGCGCGGCACGGGTTAGACGGCACGAAACGAAAGTTGGCCCTTCGCGGTACATCGCAATCCTCGCCTTTGCCCAAGGCACATCATGGTCGCGGAATAACTTCCTCAAAAAATGGGTCTGCTCTTCTTCGGTGTGGCGGGACGGGTGGAGCACAAGCTCGACTCGCCCCTCTTTCCAGTCATTCTCGAAGCCGAGAAACTGTTCCGAGATATCAAGGAGATCGAACTTTTCGATGCGCTGAATGTCCTCGCGGAGTTCGGCGTGAAGGTGTGCCTCGGGCGTATCAAGGACACGCAGCAGGCGCCGAAAACCAGCATCGTTGCTCCGCACAAACACAAGCCGCCCTGTCGCCTCTCTGATGTGCTGCTCAATCTGACGCTTAATACGTTGAGTTCGTGCGACATCGGTCGGCCTCACCCTGTAGCCACGTGATCCCACATTTTCCAGATCGCGAACGGCTTCGAAAATGCCCTTGGGATCGTAAGTCTTCGCCATCATATCGGGATGCAAGCGTAAACAGAGAACAACCTCCCCTTCCAATTTTTTATTCGGCGGCAACGCAGCAACCTTTTCGAGCGCTGACCAAACTTCGCGCTTCACCACGTCGCGAGCCTCAGCGTATGTTCTCGGCATATCAGGTGGCCTGCCATGGCCCTTTGCTATCTCCTGCGTTACATATTTTTCGCCGTTGGCGAGAATAAGTCGATTTCTGGGTTCTGGCATAACTTTACTCCTTTCTTAAGTGATATTGGACTGCGGACGGACTTTTTCCCACAAGTTGAGCGATGTCCCGCACACTTAGGGCAGTCGCCGTTTGCAGGGCCTTTACTAGAGCGCCGAGTTCTTTCTTCGGCAACCCGCCTGGAAGGCGCTTTTCTAAGGCCTCGACGAAGCCGCGTGCCAGCGGGACTTGCTCGATGACATGGCGGCGCGCGGCAGCCTCCGCCATGCCGTACAGTTCCGAACCGTTCAGACCAGCCAGAGTGATCGCGAGGGTGCGAAGGAATCCGTCCGGCATCGCATTCGCAAACTGACCGCAAGCTCGCGTGAGAATTCCTTCCCGCTCCGCCTCCCCTGGCAATGGCAGTTCCAAGACCACATCGAACCGCCGGTGAATGGCGGGGTCGAGCAATTCAGGATGATTGGTGGCCGCGACAAGCACCGAATGCAGCGGCCACTCCTCGAGATCCTTGAGCAGTACGTTAACGATGCGTTTGAGCTCGCCGACCTCTGTGGCGTCGTCACGTCGTTTGCCGATTGCATCGAATTCATCCAGTAGAAGCACGCAGGGAGTGGCCCGGCCATAATCCAAGCTGCGGCGCAGGTTCCCACCTGTCTTTCCAAGGAAGCTTGAAATCGAAGTCGCTAGATCGAGCACGACCAGATTCAGGCCAAGTTGGATCGAGAGCCATGTCGCAAGCATTGTTTTCCCCGTGCCTGGGGCGCCTTTAAGCAAGAGAGTACGAGGGGGTGAAAAGCCCTGGCGCAGCAGAAGTTCAGCCTCTCTTCGCTCACGCAAGAACCGCCTGACGACCTCCAGCACGCCGATTTCCAAAATCGGCTCAGGTGCGTTGTCAACTTGGTGTAATCGTACCAGTGCCAAACCTGCGTCCAAATCTGTAGGCATCGGTTCGGCTGTTTTCCAGCGCACCCCGGGGCTACTTGTGGCGAATTTGGCCATGAGGTCGCCCAGCTCGTTGGTCATTTTTGGGAATTCACCTTTCAGTGTGCGAATAGTATTGAGCGAAAGGAGTTCGAGCCGCTGCCGATCCCCGAGCAACCCAGCCTCCACCAGTTTCGGCACCAGCGAAGAAATACGATCTGTACTATTGTTTTTTCTATTTCTCATTATTTCGCACACAAAATTACGCGAATTTGCAGGTAAAGCAAGCATAAATGTGCTAATAAAGTAAAATATTTTCATATTTTAGCACACTAGGTCACATGGGTCAAACCGGAGCTTTGCCCATCGCGTGTCGCAAGTAACTGCAACGCAATGACTTACACTTCAGGCCAAATGTCTCACACATAATTCTGTCTATTGAAGCAGTCAGCCGCGACAAACGCCCCGATTGCCAGCTGGTGGTCATCGCGGTGGTGCTCAGCGCGCAGGGGTTTCCGCTGACTTCGAGATCAGCCGCACTGGCCAAGGCGGATTGGATCAGGGTTCGACCTTCCTGGCCCGCCCTGCGGTAATGGGGTGCGACTAAACGTAGCAGATCACTCTCGGCTTGATAGGCAACCATCTTGATCAGGTTGGTGAGGTGTTTTCGTTCCGGAGCCAGTTTGACCACTGGCTCTTCCAGGACGGCTTGGATGGGCACCCGGCGGGGAACGGCGGCGTGGGGCTTCTCCACTTGCAGGACGCGCTGCCAGGCACACCAGATTTTCCGGCCCAGCTTGCCTTGCGCGGTTTTGAAACCGCGCATCGTGCGGCGTTGCTGCTCCAGGTTGGTCAGCGCCTCCAGACCGTATTCGGCTTGGAGCCGATCCAGGTGAGTGCGTCGGTTCCTCGTCAAAAGCTTACGCTCAATAATACTTTAACATGTCGGGGCGGTGGTCGTTTCTTCAGCCGACACCCCTTCAACCGCGTCCCTCAAGGCGTCCGGGGCACCGCCTTGGCGAGCGCCGCTCCGACAAACAAACCGATGCCGCAACAAACCGAAAATTTCGCAGAACGATGGAACGTCATCGCCAATCCCGGCGCCGAGCACACCGAACAGGCATTCACGGATTTCATCCGCGGCTGCGGCCAGGGGCGCAAGGTGTTGAACTGCGCGGTCCCCCTGGCGCGGGCTCATGCACTCACCGATTTCCAGATGCCCGCCGGGTTGACCGCCGGCGACTGTATCACCTCCTCCGTCACCGGCAATTTCCCTGACTCGCTCCGGGATTGGAAATACCAACCGAAGTTCTGCTCGGAGCCGCAGCTCCCGCAGTTGGTGCCACTGCCGCCGGAAGCCGCCACCCTCCAGGGTCTCCCTTGGTTTGAATCACCCTCGCAATCCACCGGGCTCGGGATCAACGCCCGCTATGTGCGGTACCACCACAGCCTCTGGCAGGAACTCAAGCCCAAGGTGCTGCAAGGCGTCCATACAACCCTCGTCCTCGCCCTGCCCCAGGTTGGGTTCGCCCTCGCGCCCCACATTCAGCTTGAGAAAGTGTTTCTGTTCCTCGGTTCGCTGGCCCGGGGCCTGGGCCCGGCCCAGTTATTCCCGGCGCGTTACCTTTATCCAGACGCCCAATTGGACGGGCTGGCCAATATGCCGGCCCCCATCTTCGCGGACATCCTGCCCACCACGGGCGGGTTTGCCTACCCCTGCGTGGACTGCGAACCCGACCCCTGGCGCGTGCTGGCCCGCTTCGGCAACGGGGATCGCTATTACGGATACCCCTTCCGAGCGGCAGGCGACTCCATGCAGGACTTCACTCTGCACGACCATGAGGATAGGGCCATGCTCTTGCCCAGCGGCCGGCGGGTCGTCGCGCGTCACAGCGAGACTTGCGCTTGCGCCACCCTGGATCCGGTGTTGAACCAGGAGTTGGGGCTGGACCGCGAGGGATTTGAAGACGCCACCTGCCTGGTCCGGGGTGCGGTCACCCACGATGGCCTGCCCTTCTCCCTGCCGGCTCCCCTGCAGCCCTTGGTCTTCGCCATCGTCCTGACCCATTGGAGAATGGAACTGGACCGGCCCGGCGATCTCAGCTCCTACGCCGTTTCCACCCAGCACGCCGCCATCCGGGGATTCAACTATTTCCAGCGCGTCGAGCCCTACTACTCCAATTTCATGCGGCTCATCCAAAACATTTCTGCCGACCCCAACTTCCGCGCTTACCCGCTCTCCA
>Ga0181536_10001141_pt1 | contig 31449 bp, 26 predicted proteins | sample PEATcosm2014_Bin_41_FD_121105 | JGI IMG/M metagenome (GOLD analysis project Ga0181536, IMG submission 121105) | Peatland microbial communities from MTU Mesocosm Facility, Houghton, MI, USA - PEATcosm2014_Bin17_60_metaG | ecosystem: Environmental > Terrestrial > Soil > Wetlands > Peat | place...
ACCACCGACAAGCCGGGGCTGCGGCATGACGTTTTCCGACACCATGCGGGTGAAGTGGTTCGGCGACACCGAGATAAGCGCCGCGGCGACAGGCAGCGGCACGGCCACCGGTAGAACGCCAACAGGGAGTGCGGCGTAGCGGTCCGGGATAATGGGGTTCATGCGAATCAGTATCCTACGTGATCCGCTGGTCCATCGCCGCGTTACCGCCGGCTATCTGAATCGACCGCGCCATGGCGTGTATCTCACAAGGATACAGGGAACGCAACGTCAACGTCACGCGCCCGCGTCGCCAGGGTCAACAGCCTCGTCCACACTGGCCATGGGCACGGTATCCGCCGGATCCGCAGCCACAGGCAGCGGACCATATCCCTCGGCCGCGCGGCATTCGTCAATCGTAAGGATTCCGGTCTCGCGGGCGATCGCGTAGGACGCCCAGCGAGTCGAATATTCGCCCCTGGTGAGGCCAGACAGGTCGATCTCCAGATCGTAAGGACTGTTCGGCCCGAACACCGCCAGGCGGAACGCTTGCTCCAACGCACGGGCGATGGGCAACAAACTGAACTGCGAGAACCACAACCCCGCCGTCGCGGCGTTGGAAAACGTGTTGCGCGTGTAGTCCTGGAGGAGTGGCGGAGGGACGTTGTAGAGCCGGGCGATTTCTTCGACGCTGAACCGGCGGCTCTCGAGAACCTGTGCATCTTCGGGCGAAACGGACAGCGAGGTCCAGGTCATTCCTTTGTCGAGGTAAATTACTCGCCGGGCATTCGCTGTGCCGGTGTGCTTTTCCTCAAACTGGTCCCGCAGCCGCTTGAAGCCGTCTTTCGAGAGGCCCTGCGGTATTTCAACGGTGCCCGATGGCAGCGCGGAATTATCCCAACCCGCCAGACTGAACGCCTGTAGTTGTTCGGCGTTGCGGATGGCGCCAGGACTGCGGCTGATCCGGCTCCTACCAATGAGACTATCGTCGGTGCGATCTCGGAACAATATCACCTCGCTGTCAAGCAACGTGCGCACCGGCTCGAGCGGCATGATGACCCGGAACACCAGGCGGCCGAGCGCCGGGTTGTTCAGCAGCCGGAGCGGTGTCACATACTGCCAGGGCAGCGGGCGCAGCGCCACGACGTTCCCGCGCGGATCAGTGACGATCTCGGCCAGACCGTTGCCCCACATCATCATGGAAGACACCATGAACGAGCACCAGTCCGACCACGTCAAAACAGCATAGGGGTTGCCGATCAGAGACGGCCACGGGCCGGACTCGATCTCGGTCCGGACTCCGTTGTCGGTGCGGTATATCCGGGCAGGCAGCGAGGCCAGCGTCGACGAAACGACGTGCACCGCCGATTGAACGGCCGCGAGGTTCTCGGCGCGCGTTACGCTGACGTTCTCGACGCCGCCATGGCGATCGTTATACCAGCCGGAGCCGCTGACATACGAATATGGTCCGACCTCGGCCGAGCGTTGCTCGCGGTCCGCGGCGCGCACGTCCCGGAACCACTTCAGCGGGCTTCTCACGACATCGCCAGGGATAAACGGCGCAGCAGCGCCACGCTGCCATCAGGCATCGATCGGGCCTGGACCACTGTATCACGGTAAGCGGGCACGCCCGAAATGCAAGATATTTCGAACAAAGTTACCGAGCGCAGTTCTCGCGAGCGTCCTTCCCAGTGGTCACCGCCGGGTTTGTTCACGGAAAAAGCAAAGCTTGCGCCTCCAATATTTCCGCTACGGACCAGGGCTAAAAGGTCGTCCGCGTAGCCCGTGGCGGGCAGCGCGTCGATCTCGAAGTGCAGCCCGCGGCTGTCCTCAGCCAGTTTGAGTGTGCCGGCTTTCGTGCGCCCGAGCACGCGGGTCATGTCGTGATCAGCCAAGGCGAGCACGTCGGCGCCGCTGGCCAGTGTGCTCCGGAACGCGCCAGGCTTAACGACCTCGGTGAAATCACCAAGCTTCGCCACGCGATCGAATACCGCGGCGTAACCACTGAGCCGGCGCCCGTCCGCGTGGCCGCGGACCTCGGCCTCGACGGCCAGGAACCTCTTTTCCTGGCCGTTCGGGAATCTCGCGTCCATCGTTACAGGACTCCGTTAATCATACCCATGGCGTAAGGACGCAGCACGCCGAAATCGACGCGCGCCGTTGCTTTCACGAGGACCTGGTTGGATTTGAAACTGCCGGCCGCCTCGTAGGACACCTCCACGCGGATCTCCTGGCGGATGCCAAAGCAGCAGTTGGCGAAGTCGCCCATGAAGATGGATGACGCCGTGCTGGCGCTGCCTTGAACCTCATTGACCGGAATCTGGTTCGACACCAGGACGTTTTGCGCTGCAACGGAATCGGGCTGGCCGCTCCTGCCCAAATACCGGCCCAATCCGTCGCGCAGCAGGGCGAATTCCATCTCCGTCCGCGGTGCCCATACGCGCGTGGGAGCCGTGGCGTTCGCGGACTGCAACGCGTTGATGAGTTGCAACAGCGTATCGTAACCGGTGCCCGTGCCGTCGCCGGCCGACACCAACGCGCCGTTCGTCCCCATGCTGATTGTCTGGAGGCCCGGAGTGTGGCGCAAGCCCAACGGCTGGTTGGAGGCGCCGGTTCCGTAGAGACCCAGCGCGTCGATTTTCAACGCGAGAATCTTGCTGATCTGCAAATCCAGTTCAGCGGCGAACGCGGGGGCGTCGTCCACCAATTCCCGGGAGGCCCGGACGACGGCGCCGATGCTCTTGGCGGAGAGGTCGAGAGCATTGAACACGCCTTGCGATTCAGTGATCTCCTCGCCTTCACCGCGGCTGTAAGCCGTCGGGTCAGCCACAACCTGAATCACCCGAAGATCGCGCGTCGCCATGGGGAAGGTCACACAGCCCGCGTTGATCAGCACGGAGCGATTCCGCAGCAGGTCGACCAACGCCGGCGCCACCGGTGAGGGCAAGAGGAAGCCGCCGGCCGAGCCAACGCCTTCCGATGCGCCCGCGCGCTTTTCTTGCTCCGCATCCCGCCAGTCCCCGCTGATCATCGACGTGATGTATTTGCCGGCCGAGAGGTTCGCCGCGGCGGTTCCCGTGCTGGCGGCGTAAGCGTCGACCATGCGCATCTCACGCGTGAGGCCGGTGCGGTAGTCGACCTCCGGCTTCTCGGCCGTGCCGGTAACGGGGGCACCGCCAGCGCGCCTGTCCAGATCGTCCAGGACGGCTTGCCGAGTCTCGGCCGCGTTCAGCGTGGTCGCTTCGGCCTCGAGGGCCGCGAACCGGGTGGCCTTGTCCTCCGGGAGACTTCCGTCCGGATGACCGTCCACGATGGCTCTCATTTCCTTGCGGACCGCTTCGCGGCGCTGAAGAATTTCCCTGATTGTCACTTTGTTCCTACTCCTGGGTATGTGTTAAGTGGTGGGCTTTCCAACCTTGCTTGATGACATCCCCTGCCGGCGGACCTCGAGGTTGGATTGGCTGGCCGACCGCCACCGGGAGCCGCCTGGTATCGGCCGGGAGGTAAACTGAAGGGGTGGGCCGCTGGATGCCCCGTTGAGTGCCCCAGCGGCCCCGTCCGGACTGGCGGCCAGTCAAGCGGACGTTTGTCTATTCGGTATCGATCGCCAGGCGAGCCTTGACCCGATCCACGATGGCCGCGCAGTCGAGAATCGTCACTCCGTCCGCGCCGTCAGTCAGGCGCCCCCACACGGCGCCGAACGGCTCGGAGTCGTCGATTTGATGGACCTCGGTTATCGGCTCGGCCGAGTTATCGTTGCCGAACCGGACCGACAAGATGGTCCGGCCGGCGTCAAAGCACGCGGCCGGACGGCGTGAGGGAACGTCCGGGCCGAGACAGCCGGGGATATCGGCGCCGTCGCTGCCCACGTCGGAAAACAGCACCGCGGCCTTGGCCCCGATCGATGGCAGCCAACAGCCGGCGCGGCCAAGCGCTTCGATGACGGCCACCTGCATCAGGCGGTTCCATGAGAACAAGTGCGCGACGCCGCGGCGGATCACCGGACGCTCGGCCCAGGACAACGCCACGATGTTCCGGTTCGGTTGCGTCCACGCCCGCAAGAGATCACGCGAGACGCCCGCCGCGTGGCAGACCTCGGCCGTGAGGTAGCGCGCCGCGCGCGTCGGGAGATTCGGCTCGCGTTGTTCGGTGATGCTGATCATGTTGGACTTGTAGCAACTAAACGGCCGTGAGACAACGCCCACGTGAAGACTCCAGTCGCAATCTGGAGGATTCTGGTTGACGGCCGAATATGTAACCCATATGTAGCCAAGTATTATACACACTGGTCATGCAATAGGAGGTTTCAAGATGGTTTCTAAATCGACACGCGAGCAAGCCCGCCAGATGATCATTTCGCGAGGCGCCACTTATTACCGCGACCTGTTGGCGCGGTGCGGCGTGTCAACGTTCAGCGAATTGCCGGCCGCGGTGCTGACGGCGCACGCCAGACCGGCACGCCAGACGATCTACAACATCCTCTAACCGTTAACCCGAAGGACTGAGATCATGACTGGTAAACCGATGCTGCGGCCGGCGCCCCAACCGATACGGCCACCGACGATACCCACACCAATTCCACCGACGATGCCGCAACCGATACGGCAGCCGACGATACCCAAACCGATGCCTCGGCCAACGGCCACGCAGGCCATAAGGTATAACCCAATTACCGAGGCATGTGAAAAAGCGTCCTACTTCGACCTGATATGCAAGGACATCCAAACAAAGATAGCCGCTCTGGAGGTCATACTCGCCGCCGAAAACCTCCATATCGATCAAGCGGAGTATGACGGCCTTGTGGACCTTCAAATCGGTCTTGAGCTTGCCCGCGACGCGATGCCACGGCTCCGGAAACTCGGCACTCCGACTCGCAAAGAGAAGCGCATGATGGAAGCCATCGGCGCGGCTATGGCCGATTGAACACCATCACCCCTTCCCGCCAAAAAAGTCCTCAGCCTCATCCTTGGGCGGTTTGACCGCCTCGAGCCGGTGCTTGTTGCCCAGTTCAATCGCGATGGCGTCCCCACAGCGCCGGTGCTCCACCAGCATGGACACCGGCCAGTCGTTCCTGCCGTGCTGTTGGTATTCCGCCTCCTGGTGGCACCATCTCGCGAACGCATAGCCGTCGATCGCCTTCAGCCAAGGGAGGTTCGGCAACATCTCCGCCCATATCTCCCGGGCCCGCTTGCCAAGCCATTTATGCGACTGCAAGTCGGGGCGGCCGGTCGCGGGATCCCCCCACTCGGTTTCGAAGACAGCGCGGTCGACCGGCGCGTCTTTCGATCGGCCGCCGGTTACGAGCCGGAGGGCCGGATTTTTGGGCTTGCGCCCGCCGCCATGCATAGAAATTCTCCTTTTGTTACTTGCGAACGATTCGCAAATTTCTCAAACCCGATATATCGCGCGAATCCCCGTGACGGCTGTGGCACCGAAAAGTGTGAGAGATTTGTCACAGTATTGCCGATCTGCCACAATCCCCGCGCCAATGCCGGATTGCCCTGGCGACGCCATGGTCGCAACGGGACTCTGAGCCGGCCCGGCCGGGAGTCACGACGCCACCGACTCCCGCATCTCGATTAGCGTGGCCACCTGATCACGGTGCGCCGGCAGCCGTTCACCATCGGCACGGAGTCTGAGTCCTACAAATCCCTTGCTGTAGCTGTTCACGTATCGCGCGAAGCCTCGCTCGGCCAACGATCGGCTGAACCAACCCGAGCCGCCAGGCGACACGCCGCCGCGCGCCAGGCACCACGCAAGCCAGGCGTCGTATAACCATCGGCTCGGTGTCTTGGCGGCCGGATCGGGCACTGTCTCGTCGTTCAGCCAGGTGGTCATCGGATCGGTGGGCATGGTTTGGGTTCCTCTGTTTCGGGTGGTTCACGTTTGGACGCCAAGGGGTAGGGCTCGCCTTCGGCTCGGATGAATCTGGGACAAAGTCGGGGGCTGCCGGGCGTGAGACAGAGACAGCCCTTATAAAGGGGGCTGTCTCACTGTCTCACGCTGCCCGCAGCTAGCCGGTTTCGTGAGACAAGGGTGAGACAAGGGTGAGACAAGGCGCTTTTCAGTGCAGTATCGCATTAACATCCTCAACATTATCAATAGGTTCCACAGGGAAGCCGTGAGACAGACCTTGTCTCGCTCCGAGGAACACCTGTTCGCCTTCGGAATGAAGCAGATCCCTTGCCAAAGCGTCCTGATAATGCCGGTTGAACTCACGCCGCCGGCTTGGCCGACTCTCCACTGCCGAGATGCGATGGTCCTCCAGGCACGCCTCCCGGAGGCCTGAGAACGACACCGACTCGCCTCCCTTGGCGTCCAGCATGTCCGCGACATGGTCCGCGATGATCTGGTATTTCGGTGTCAGTTTCGTCTTGGACGTGGCGACGTTTTCGGTCGTCCATACATCGTCCTCCAGCCGAACAACGCACTTCGCGAACTGAACCCAATTGCTCGGCTTGCGGCGACGTGCCTTGTCGAACGAAAGTTCGAACGTAAGTTCCTTGGCGTTGTCCGGATCGTCACCGTGGGGTTTCATGATTCCCGACACGTCAAACCGCCATGGCTTGGTCGAACTGCCGTATAACCGTTCGGTATTGTGCCCGGTGTGGTCGACCCAAATCTGACCAATCTTCCGGGCCGTAAGGGCCATGACCAGCGGGGACGCCGCGGTCCAGGTTTCTTCGTCCTTCTGATCCCCCTTCAGCAGACTCATCACGTTGTCGAATATGACGGCGTCCACGCGGCGTCCACGACCACCGGCCGCGTCAATCAACCCCAGAATCCAGGCGTGACCGTCGGGCGTGTTGAGCGGCGGCATCTGCGTGAAGGTCGGATGCGCCTTGGTTATTTCGTCCGCGCGATCGGCGCCATAGATCAGGAGGTTGCCTGGTGGAATAGGCCGTCCACACCGGCGCACGGCGTCCTGGAGGCGTTCCTTGATCAGATCGGTGGACATCTCCCCGTCTATGAACAACACACGCGCGGCACGCTCAGATGTCCACCGGAGGAACGGCGTCCCGGTGGCCATCGCCACGGCCATGCCGAGCGACACCATGGTTTTACCCAGGCCCGTTTTGCCCGCCAGGAACATTCTCGTCGTGGTCGAGAACAGATCACCGAGAAGCTTGTCAGGCGGCGGGATGTCCAGGTTCAGCCATACGCTGCTGTCCAGGACGGCCTCCAGCGCAGCCGGCTCTGGCGCGGTCGCGTCGTCCGGCTCGACCGGCTCCGGCGCCAACACATCGGCAAACTGCGTCCGGGGTGCCTGGGCGTCCCTCTGGCGCGCCGCTTTGCCATAGATATCATCCAGGCAGCGATCAACATCCCCGCGCCGTTCTTTCCAGCGGCCGTCGCGGTCCACCAGCGGGACCTGATCGAAAGCCGCGAGCAAGGCCGCCCGCGCGTCGAGATAAGGAACGCCCGACCGGGCATACTTACCGAGCAACCGTATCGTCGACTCGTGATAACTGTTCCCGGTGACAATTTCGTCGAGCAATCCGTCTTCATCCAACGCGGTGGACGCACCCCCACCGGCGTTGGCGTGCGGGCGCCCTCTCGCGAAAATGTCAAGCAAGTCGAAAGCGTCGATTGGCTGGCCTTCGATCAGCGCGACGCGCGGTGCGGGCTTGCCCGCCACCGATCCGTAATAGAAAGCCTGACTGAGGGTAAAACTCTCGTCAGCCAACGCGCCTTCGAACAGGCCGTTCAGGCGCGCCGCCATCTTCGCGCGGACGGCGGGGGCGGACGGCGCGGAGAGCGGGCACAGCACGCGCCAGCGCGGGGCGGTGTCGGAGTGGCTGGGGGACGTGTAAACGAGCCCGGTGACGCCCCAGCCCCGGAGCGTGGCGACGGCCTCATCAACCGAGATAACCTCCCCGTCATAATCGACTTCGATACCGGTCACGGCCAACACGTTGGGATCGTGCCGAAGGGCGTTGTGGTCGCTCCTGACATCGCCGAAAGTGGCCATTTTAAGCCACGGCAGCCCGGCCTTTGAGTCGGCCACCGTGATTCTGATCTGTTCGGCCAGCTTCCGGAGTGAGACAGGCGCCTCATGTTTTTCGGATGCCGCGCGGTCACGAAAGAATGTGAAGGGAATCGGCGTATCGAGGTTGTATAAATCGGTCGAAGTGCGTATATTTTCAGTCATCCATGTTACTCCTGATCGCGGTGTCGCACCGCGGTTGATCTCGATACTGAACCCCGCGGTTCTCCGGCCGCGGGGTTTTTCTTTTGCGTGTCGCTAGAGGCGCCCCTACAACGGCCGGATGTTGCTCTCAAATACTCAATGAAAACAATGATCAGCCGTCCTGATCGTGGACGACTACAAGACCATGTTGCGCATCATCCGCAACCTGTTGAAGCAAATCGAATTCAACAATGTCGAGGAAGCCACCGACGGCGCCGACGCGTTGGCGAAGTTGCGCACCGGAAACTTCGGCCTGGTCATCAGTGACTGGAACATGGCGCCGATGACCGGGCTGCAATTGCTGCAGGAGGTTCGCGCCGACGCGCGGCTGAAGCACGTGCCGTTCATCATGATCACCGCCGAAAGCAAGACCGAAAACGTGGTGGCGGCGAAACAGGCCGGCGTCTCGAATTATATCGTCAAACCCTTCAATGCCGAAACGTTGAAAGGGAAGATCGAAATGGTGCTGAATCATGCGTGACGCTCCCAGGCATAACGGCGGGCGGACCGCCGACCCGACCAAAGATCAACTGGATGAGGCGCGCGGCCACTATTCGCCGGTGGATCGCGACATGGTGCTGGAGGTAGTGACGGCCGTGCTGACAACAATGAGCGGTGACCTCAGTCCCACCGAAACATCCCTGCTCGGCGAAGTCGAGGCGCTGGGCCGGACGATCGCCGCGGCGAAGCAGGAAATCGCCGCGTTGCGGGTCGACGACATCAGGGACCGGGACATCCCGTTCGCGACCGACGAGTTAGATGCGATCGTGCAACATACCGCCGTCGCGACCAACGCGATCCTGGAAAGCTGCGAGCTGCTGGACGACCTCGCTACCGTTGTCACCGGCGAGTCCGCGGCGAAATTGCAGGACGCGGTCACGAAAATCTACGAGGCCTGCAGCTTCCAGGACATCACCGGTCAGCGCATCACCAAGGTCGTGACGACTCTGAAGACGATCGAGGCCAAGGTGGCGCAGATCATCACCGCGTTCGGCGTGCAGGTCGACACGGCCGAGACCCGGGAAGCCGCGCCCGCCGGGTCCGGAATCGAGCTGCTGAACGGCCCGCAACTGCCGTCCAACGCGATGGATCAATCGGATATCGACAAGCTGCTGGCGAGCTTTGGATAATCCGCGCGCGCCGCGGTTGAAATGCCGGTCCCTCCGGCCCGCGAACGAATGAATCGGGCGTGGCGGCCGCGCGACGCCGGCTCCCGGTTATTGGTCCGAGGGATGCTGGTCCTCCGGGTACTGGCCGCCGGGGTACTGGCCTTGGCCCTCGTATCGCCGTGCCCGGTATGGGCGAAGCCTCAGACCGTGGTTCGGGTCACCGCGGGCGAACACCCTTATTTCGGCCGCGTGGTGCTGAATGCGCCAGGATTGGCGTACACGGTCAGCCGCGACGGCGGCCATGTGCTGATCAGGTTCTCGGAAGACCCGATATTGGGGGAGCTGCCGCCGACCCCGCGCAACGTTCTGGCGATCAAGGCGGTGTCGGGCGGTATGGAACTGACGGTGCCGCCAGGCGCCAATGTCCACGCCATGCGGATCGGTGACAAGGTTGTCGTCGACATCGATGATACCGTGCCAAACCGGACGCCCCCGGCCGCGCTGAGGGACGTTCACGAGGCGCCGAAAGGCGACCTCACGAACCCCTGGGCGAAACACGACGAAACCAATTCGAACCCCGCACGGTCCGCGGCGGGCCAGGTGCGAGGCGGCATGGTGCCCGGCGCTTCGGAGACCCGATCCCCGCGAAGCGCGCCGCCGGCGAAAGCGACGCCGGAAGACGCGTCGAGGCCAAATGTGCCGGCGGACCACGCGCCTGGGGGGGATACGCCGACGGGACATTCGGTGTTGGCGGGGGCGGCGCCCGGGAGCCTGGCATCGGGGAATGCGACGTCGGGCGACGCGGCAGCACGGGATGCGGCACAAGGGGCCACGGTGTTGGGCAATGCCGTGCCGGGCAATGTCTTGTTGGGCAACGCGGTGTTGGGGAAGGCGATGTCCCGCAATGCCGTGCCCGGCAATGTCTTGTCGGGCAATGCGATGTTGAACAATGCCGCACCCGCGAGCGCGACGCCGGAGCTATCGGCGGCGTCGACGACTTCGCCAAGGATCGCGGCGTCCGGCCGGGCGCGCGGCAAGGTTCCGCGACCACCCGAGGCAAGGGCGTCCCCCGCCAACCCGGCACCGTGGGAGCGGACGACCGGAACCGGAATCCCGGACAAGGTCAACTCTTCGGCCGAGGCGCCGACGAAACGGGACGCCGCGGCGTCCGGGCGCGGCCAGGCTGGCCCGGACGGCGCCGGTTCAGCCGGGCCGGCTTCGTCCGCGCCCAATGGACCAAACGGGACGCCAAAGCCCCGCGCCGCCGAAACCAGTGGCGGCGCCGAAGCCCTGACCATCGAGGAGAAACCGCCCGGAACCGCCGTGATCCAGCCGGCCCCCGGGCAAACGACCGCGCGACCTGAGGGACCCCAGGATGGACGGCCCGAGGGACAGCCAGGCGGTCCGCGCGAGGGACAGCCGGATGGCCGGCCCGAGGTGCGGCCCGACGGAGCGGCGTCGGCGCAACCGGCTTCGGCCCAACCGGCTTCGGCCCAGGTCTGGCCGGTCACCCGGGATGCCGCACCGCCGGGTCCGGTCGCACTCCTCGCCATCAAGGCGCGGCCGCCCGCCGGCCTCGCCGGGGTGGCTGTCCGGTTTCCCTTCACGGGGGCGGTCGGCGCCGCGTTGTTCTCCCGCGGGTCCGACATCTTTGTCGTGTTCGACGAGCGCCGGCCGATCGACCTCGCGGCACTGCGCGACGATCCGGTGTTCGGCTCCGCGGTGGTCGCTCTCTACCCGGCGGCGACCGTGATCCGCCTGACCCGGCCGCCAGGCCAGTCCGCCATGCTGTTTCCGGCCCAGTTGGGGTGGCGCCTGTCGATCGTGGCCGCGTCACCCATGCCGGCGGCCTTCGCGCAGGACACGGCCAACGGCGTCATGACCTTCGCCGCCGGCGCGCCGGGCCAGGTCGTCGGGATCGCCGACCCGCGGACCGGCGGCACGCTCATCGTCGGCACACAGCGGATCTCCGGTCAGGGCGTGCCGATCGAGCGGCGCACGCCCGAGTTCATCCTGCCGGTCACCGGCCAGGGCATCGTGATCGAGCCGTTGTCCGACGCGATCAGCCTGCGCATCACCCAGGCCGGCTTCGTGCTGTCCGGCGCGCCGCCTGGGTTGGCGCTCTCCCCGGCGCAACTGATGCCCGAGGCGACGATGGCCGCCGCCCGGCTGACCCGGCTGTTCGAGTTCCCGCGGCAAACGACGGAAGATCTGGCCAGGCGGGTGAAGCAACAGGGGCGCGCCGCCGCGATGGCCCCCTTGCTCACGCGCGGACCGAAGCGGCATGCGCTGGCCGAGAGCATGCTCGGTCTGGGCCTCGGCGCGGAGACGCAAACGCTGTTGCGGATCACCATGAAGGACGATCCGCGGGAAGCGGCGTCCCCCGCCACGATCGGCCTCGCCGCGATCGCGGCCTTGCTGGCGGGCCGGCCCGGGGAGGCGGGCGACCTCGCCGATCCGCGGCTGACGGGAACCGATGAGATCGCCTTGTGGCGCGCCATCCAGATGGCGATGGCGGACGAGGGGTCGCCGGCGGCGGCGGCGGTGTTCGCGACGACCGCGCCGCTGTTGTTCACCTATCCGGCCGAACTGCGCCGGCGGGTTCTGCCGCTGGCTTTGGAGACGATGATCCTCGGCGGCGAGGCCGGCGCGGCCGCGCCCCTGCTGGCGCGGCGGGAGCACGATCCTGGTCTCGCCTATGCCCGCGCGCTGCTGCCGCAGGCACAGGGCGACAATGACGGCGCCCTGAAGCTGCTCGACGCCCTCACCAACTCCCGATCCGACTTCGACCACGCACGCGCTGGGGTCCGCGCGGCGGAACTGCGGCTGGCGATGGGACAACTGGATGCCAAAGCCGCGGCGGACGCGCTGGAGACCCGGCTCAGTGCCTGGCGCGGCGACCGGCGCGACCTCGCGCTGCGGCTGCGGATCGCCGAACTGCGCGAGCAGCAGGGCCGGTGGCGGTCGGTGTTCGCTTTGTTGCGCGGCGCGAAGGCCGATTTCCCTGCTCAGGCGGCGGAGATCGATCGCCGGTTGCAGGAGGTGTTCGCCGCCGTGCCGCGCGATCCGGCGCTCGGCGAGACGGAGCCGACCGAGCTGATCGCCCTGTTGGAAGAAAACGCCGAACTGATGGCCGACGGACCGGACGGCGAGCCGATGCGGGTGTTGCTGGCGGAGAAGCTGATGGCGCTCGATCTGCCGAAACGCGCTGACCCGCTGTTGACGAAGCTGATGCGCGCGGCGCCGTTTGGGCCCGCGCGGGCCGGGTATGGCGCGACGCTGGCCACGCTGCGCCTGCATGAGGGGGACAGCGATGGCGCGATCCTGGCTTTGAGCGAATCCAATTCCGCCGACATGGGGGACGCGGTGCGCGGGCGGCGGTCTCTGATCACCGCCCGCGTCGAGGCGAAACGCGGCGACACCGCGGGCGCCCTGGAGACCTTGTCCGGCGATCAGACACCGGAGGCGGCGGAGGCACGCGCCGCCATTCTCGAACAGGCGAAGGATTGGCCGGCGGCGCGGGATGCGCTCGCCGTCCTCGCCGCGCTTGTGGTACCGGACCGCGGCATGCTCAGTGACGCGCAGCTTCAGGTCGTGCTGCGGCTCGCCACCGCCGCCACGCGCGCGGACGACGACGCGACGCTGACGTCGTTGCGGGAGACGCTGCGGACGCGGATCGGCACGGGTCCCCAGGCCGACATGTTCCGGCTGTTGACCGCCGAGCCGGTGCGCGGCACGGCCGATCTGGGCCGGGCGCGGATGGAACTGGGCCTCACCCGCGCGGTCACGGCGGACATGGGCCCGAAACCGCCCGCCGCGAAGACGCCCTGAGATATTTTTGCGCCTCGGGGACCAAAAAGGGCTTGCGCCCCACCCCCCTTCTGACCATGTTCCGCCCCTCTTGGCCCTAGGGGGTGGCGATTGTCGTCCATCCAACAGGCCGTCTACTGGTAGGAAGGGGTACGCGATGAACGCACTCAGCCCACTGGGGATGGTCTCGGAGACTCCGAGCAGCAACCAGTCCGCAACCGAGGGTCTCGAGGTCGAGAAGGATTACTTCGTCGAGAAAGATGGCCAGAAATTCGCCGGCATGCATTTGCTGGTGGACTTGTGGGGCGCCTCCAATCTTTGCGATCCCGATCACATCGGCCGCGCGCTGCGGGAGGCGGCCGAGGCGGCGGGTGCCACGATCCTGCACGGACATTTCCATCACTTCTCGCCCAATGGCGGGGTGAGCGGCGTGCTGGTGCTGGCCGAGAGCCACATCTCGATCCACACCTGGCCGGAGCGGGACTTCGCCTCGATCGACATTTTCATGTGCGGCGCCTGCGATCCGTATGACAGCCTGCCGGCGCTGAAGGCGGCGTTCCTGCCGCGTACGGTCAATCTGAACGAGCAACGGCGCGGCCTGATCGCGTAAACACGCCCTCTCGTCATGGCCCGGCTCGACCGGGCCATCTTTCGCGACGTGACGGATGTGGAACGTGACGTTGCCAGTTTGATGACAGCAACGGCCTGGGCCCTCGTCCGGGCCGTTTCGCTTTGTGGAGATGGACGATGACCACCGACCGCTGGATCAACGAGTCGCTTTACCCCGACTGGGGCCAGCGCTTCCGGGTGAAGCGCGAGCTGGCGCGGGTGCGGAGCGATTTTCAGGATATCGTGATCTTTGAAAGCTTTTCGCACGGCCGCGTGATGGTGCTGGACGGCGTCATCCAGATCACCGAGGCGGACGAGTTCGTCTATCAGGAGATGCTCGCGCACGTGCCGCTGCTGGCGCACGGCGCGGCGGAGAACGTGCTGATCATCGGCGCCGGCGATGGCGGCGTGCTGCGCCGCGTGCTGCGGCACCGGTCGGTTCGCCGCGCGGTCATGGTCGAGATCGACGGCGAGGTGATCCGGCTGTCGAAAGAATTCCTGCCGGGGATCGCCGGCGACGCCTGGGCCGATCGCCGCGCCGAGGTGATCGTGGGCGACGGCATCGATTACGTGAAACGCGCGCCCGACGCGTCGTTCGACGCGATCATTGTTGATTCCACCGATCCGATCGGCGTCGGAGAAGTGCTGTTCACCGATGAATTCTATCGGAATTGCGCGCGCATTCTGACCGCGCGCGGACTGGTGGTGAACCAGTGCGGCGTGCCGGCGATGCAGGCGGACGAGTTGCGCGACACCAGCGCCCGGCGGCGCAAGTTCTTTCCCCATGTCACCGCTTATGTCGCCGCCGTGCCCACGTACGTTGGTGGGTTCATGACGCTTGGCTGGGCGGGCAAGGACGCGGCGCTGACAACGTTGCCGGTTGAAACCATCCGCGCCCGCGCCGAGGCAACGGGCATTCTGGGAACGACGCAGTACTGGACACCGGAAATCCATGTCGGGGCGTTCCATCTGCCGCCCTATATCGCACGACATTTGCCCATTGAACGTTATCCCGCGGCGTGACCGGGGGAACTGGCGCGGCATCGTTGTTGGCAATTTTGGCGGGTCTTTCGGTGCCTCCATCGCCAGGTGGGACCGCGTGTCTGGCACAGTAATACCAGGGCGCTTAACCACTGACTCTCGCCCCACGCGTCATGGCCCGGCTCGTCCGGGCCACCTGTCGCCGCACCCTGCCGGTTCAGGTGGCCCGGACGAGCCGGGCCATGACGTGATGGGGTGAGAGTCACACTTTCAGCGGCTTGGTATAAATTACCACCTGCATGACCGACCCGCCATGAATGAAAGGAATTCGCGACTTTCCTCAGATTCGGGGTAAATCTTTTCCACTTTCTGTTTAGTGCACGAACGAACGTGGGTCCCGTCTCTCCGTGGTGCTCCGCGGTTCTCCGCGTTCTCCGTGGTAAGTCCTTCGTGATTCGGACCGAATCCCGGCCCGTCCCTGTCCCCGCCGGTCTCGTTCCCCGCGTCACGTCCCGGTCATGACTGGCCCAGGCCGCGCGGCGCCGGAGGGCGGTGGCATCGGCGGAGCGGGCCGGACCTGCACCGGAGCAACCGCCGGCTTCGGCGTGTCCGCGGGCGGCGGGACCGGTTGCGCCACGAGCGCGGGCTCGGTCTGGGGCCGGGGCGGCACGGCGGCGGGAACCTCGGACCGGGGCGGCGCGGCGGCGGGAGCCTCGGGCCGGGGCGGCGCGGCGGCGGGAGCCGCGGCCCGCGGCGGCGGCGCGGCCACGCTCTGGGCCGGCACTTCCTCCACCGGCCGCGGCCGATCCGCGCGATGGCGGCTGATTTCCTTCAGAAAAGCCAATTGCATCCGGCCCATCGCCATCGCCTGCTGGCGATGCCGAAGCCCATCATCCACCGTGGTCGCGCGATGCGCGTCATGCACGGAATCCAACAGCAGATTTTGCATCAGCACAGTCTGACCGGCGAGCATGATCTCCACGCCATCCTCGGGTTCGAGCGCTTCGATCAGCCGCATCGCACCCTGGGCGCGGGCCTGGCGGCGCGCCTCCGATTCTCGCGGTCGGTCGGCGATAGCCTCGATCACGTCACGGGTCAGCAACGGCAGCAGGTCGTCGACAGAGAGCGCCTGGGCGGGAAACATAGGATGATATCCTTTGGTCGATGCGGTTCAGTTGGCCTTTTTTCCTGTAACCGCTGAATCGCGTCAACCGTTTTCCGCCCGCGTCGCCTCAAACCCCCAACTGCGTCGCCAAATCCTCAATGTCCTTCGCCACGATATCCCAGTCCTGCTCGGCCGAATAATCCCGCTTCTGATGCGGCCCATACTCGTTCGGCCGCGGGAAGAACGCCGTCATCAACCCGCACTTCCGCGCGTTCCCCAGATCGCCATTATGCGCCGCCGCCAGCATCACCTGATCCGGCGCCAGGTCCATCAGCTTCGCCACCCCCAGATACGTCTCCGGATCCGGCTTGAAATGCCCGAACAGATCCGAACCGAACACCATATCCCACGGCAGCCCGGCGTGCTTCGCCATATAGGTGAGCAGCGAGACATTGCCATTCGACAACGGCCCGATCACGAAGCGCGTCTTCAGCCGCGTCAGCCCCGGCACCGAATCCGGCCAGCCGTTCAACCGGTGCCAGCCGAGATTGATATGCACGAGGTCCTGCTCGGTCAGCCCCTTGATCCCGAACTCCGCCACCAGCTTGTCCAGCGACGCCCGGTGCAGATCGTCGAGTTTGGTCCAGGGCTGTAGACCCTTACGCACGCGGTCCATCGAGGGATGGTACGCGGCCCGCCAGGCATCGACCAGCGCGGGCCAATCCGCCGCGATGCCGCGCTGCTGCCCAAACGCGGTCAGATCGGCGATCAGACTGCCGCGCCAGTCCACCACCGTGCCAAACGTATCGAAGACAATCGCCACCGGCTGCTTGCTGGACATCGTACCTCTCCCATCACGGTTGCTGAGCGTTGCCGCCCTCGGCCGGATGGTCAAGCGGGGTTTGCGCATCGGGCGGCGCCTGGCGCTCCGGCGAGCCCAGGTCGAACAGACCGAACATGCGGCGCAGAATGCCCGGCGTCAGCGCACTGAGCGGATTCGCCACCACGGAGGGATTGTCCATCGGGCCGCGCAACGAATAATTCATCGCGAACAAACCACCCCCCTTCTCGGCGCTGAACAATCCGCCAATCAGCGGGATGCGGCCCAGAATGGAGTTGAAGACATAGGCGGGCACCAGGGTCCCCTCCAGGTCCAGGCGGTCGTCCGCCCGGTCGATCCGTCCCTTCGCCGTCAGGCCGAGCGACGGGCTGAACGCGCGCGCGTCGCGCAACACCAGCGTATCGTCATAAAACTGAAACGGCGCGGTCAGCCGGGAAAAACTGAGGCCCGGACCGCCGAGCGCGTCGACCAGCCCATACAGCGTCACCGCCTGGAGCAATTTACCCAGCGCGGGGGCACGGATAACCCGGAAATCGTTGAGTTCCAGTGTCCCGGACAGCGTGTGGTCGCGCGTGGTATCGTCGAAATCGCCGGCGATCGTCAGCACGCCGCCCTTGATCTGTTCCGTGACGTCCAGCCCCTGGAGAGCGGCGCCGGCATCCTCCGCGGTGATCGCCAGCCGCCGCGCGGTCTGGCCCTTCCCGCCTGGTCCCTGCTCCGCCGGGCCTTGCTCCCCTGCTCCCCGCGGCGCCGGACCCGGCGCGATCCGCAGCGAAAACGGCTTGCCGGGTCCGGTCCTCCCGGTAATCGCCAGCTCGCGGATGAGCCGCCCGTTGCTCTCGCCGGCGGCCACGACCTCGTTGGCGATCTGATCATGCGCCAGGAAGACGCGATCGAACCGTCCACGCATCGACCACGCTGGTCCCGGCGGCGGCTCCGGTGCGGCCGGGTCTCGCTTCGGCGACTTCTCCTGTAATTTCGCCGAGAGATCCAGGGCTGGACCGGTGAGGTCGACGCCGATCGGACCATCCCGCGGCAGCCGGATCGTGCCCCGGAGATCGCTCCGTCCCAGCACCGCGCGATCCAGCCGCACCGTGTCCGGCCGGCCGTCGAAGACAGTGACGGCGCCCCGCACCTGAACCCCCTTGCCATCGACCACGATCCTGTCGATGCCTGCCAGCCTGTCCTTCGACAGCGCCACCCGCGCCGAGGCTTTCGCCGCCTCGCCAACCGGCTTCCGCCACGCCAACGGGGCAACGACCAGCTCCGCCTGCGTCAGATCGGCGTCCGCGGTCACCTCCCCATCGCCATCGCGATACTCGCTGAGGACCACGTTGATCCCGACCTCGCCCGCCAGCGCATCCCCGATATCCAGGCCGGCGCCGGCCAACAGCCGCGCGGTCGCCCGGCCGGACGCCTGGAAGCGCTGGATCACCTGCGACGGCGGGCCGGCCCGAAAATCCATCAGGCCGTCAATATTGGCCTGAATGCCGGCCAGCCGGCCGGTGCCCTTGACCGACAAGTGACTCGTGTCCACGTCGAGCAGCAGCGTGCCGTCATCCAGATCCCGGCCGGCGACGACCCCGCTCAGATGCGCCTTGCTCAGACTGCCCGTACCATGGATCGCGATGTCATCCATCTGGAGATCCCGGAGCAACGGCACGACCGCGTGAATACTGATGCGGGCGTCACCCGAGGGTGTGCGCAAGTCCATCGGATGCCGGTCGAGAATCCGCAGCCGCGGCTCCTTCAACAGAGCGATCGCGCTGGGGATTGACCCGTTCGCCTCGCATTGCACGGTCGCGACCTGGTCTTTCTTCGAGAGCCCGCTGAGGATGACGTGACCGAACGGGATCGCGATCGGATCCGCGCCATTGACCTTTTGCTGCGCGGACCTGACATCGATTTCGATTTTGTCGGGATCGGTCAGGACCAGATGCGCCTTGGCCTGCTCCACGCGCGGCACGGAGGGGAGCCAGGTGACGGCGATGCCGTCTCCCTCCAGCGTGGCGGTCGCGCTGACCAGAGTCACATCCGGCGCGTTGTCCGGTGTCTCGAGCACCAGGTCGGCTTTGCCATCGTGCGCCACGCCGGCCTGGATGTTTTGCGTGATCCAGGCGCGGGCGTTCGCGGCGATATCCGGCGGCCAGAGCGCGGGCAGGTCGGTGAAACCGGCATGGTCCAGGGTCAGATGCAAGGTGGCGCCCAGGCGGCCCGCCCGATGGGTCAACTGCCCGCTGCCGCCGATGGTTGTGCTGGGGCCGCCCGGCGCGGGCCGCAGTTCGACCACCGCGGTTTCGAGCGCTGCCTGTTCGAGCGTACCCGCGACGACGAACTCGGCGCGCTGAACCGGGATCGATCCGGCGTCCGTATTGACCTTGCCGGCACCGGCGCGCGCGGTCACGCGGATATGCGACGGCGTGAGATCGGGTCCGAGATCCGCCTCGCCCTCGAGGGTCAGGGGGACGTCCAGCGCGGCCAACGGCGCCAGGATCGGCGCCGAGCCCGCCAGTGCCTTCGGTGTCACGCGCGACAGGCTGGCCGCGACATGCGCCGATCGCGCCGCGGCCGCGAGACTGAAACTGCCCGCCAGGCCGGCTTTTTGCTCGCCCAGAGCCAGAACGAGCGTTGCCCGCCCATCCACGCCGCCGCCGCGATGGCGGGTCAGATCGATATCGGCCCGCTCGGCGGACCAGGTCATCCCCAGCAGGCGATCCTCCACGCGCAGCGTCGCATCGTGGATGGAAACGGCCGAGAGCTGGCTCAACCGGCCGCCGCCCGCCTGCAGGTCGGTTTCGCTGGGCGCGCCCAGGATGGCGAGGAGACCGGTCAAGGACGAGGACGCGGCCGGGGGCGAAGGCGACGGCGAAGGCGGGGGCGAGGGTGACGGCGAAGGCGGCGGCGAGGGCTCGGCCGCCTCGGTCGCGCCGCCGATATTGAAACTGAGCGAGCCGTCCGCGTCGCGGATCAGCAGGAGGCGTGCGCCCTGCAGCGTGATCGCACGCGGCAGGATACGGCCGATCAGCAGCCATCGGGCAGACAGCGCGGCTTCCGCGACGGGGATGTGGACACCGGCCGCGCCGGCCGCCTCGACGACCGTCAGATCCGTCACGCGAAGGATCAACGGTTGATCGAGACCGTGGCTGAACCCGCCCCAGGCGATTGACGCGGCGCCGATCGTCACGCGCGCCGGGGCGGCGGCGTTGTTCACCGCGCTCTCGATCCGAGCCTTGAGGAAACCCAGGTCCACCGGCCCGCGCGACAGACGCCACGCGCCACCAACGGCGGCCAGGCTCAGCACGACGGCGAGCGTCAACAGGAAGTGGGAGATCCGGTGCAGTGTCTGCCCGACCTCCACCGCCGCCCGGCCCGTGTGTCTCAACACGCCAGGGCTCCGATGATATAGCAAACAACCATGGCGACCTGGACTGCACGCGCGCGATCCCAATACCAGACCGGGCTTCCCCGAAAGCCCGGTTCATGACGGCCACGCCGGGGCCGGCGTGGCCCGCCGCTTTCGACGCCGCCGCCGCCACACGCCTGCTGGAACGCTTCGCCGCGTTGGGCCGAACCGAAGCTCGCCTCGCCGCGCGCGCCGACGTCACGGCGATGCTCCGGTGTCTCGGCGGCAACAGTCCCTATTTGAGCGACCTCGCGCTGCGCGAGCCGGGTGCGGTGGCCCGGTTCCTGGCCGAGGGGCCCGATGCCACCGTGACCGCCGCGATGACGGCATTGGCCCAGGTGAAGCCGGCCGCGCGGCGGGAGAAGGTCGCGGCGGCATTGCGCCTGGCCAAACGCCAGGTCGCGCTGGTCTGCGCGCTGGCCGATATCGGCGGCCAGTGGAATTTGGAACAGGTGACGGGCGCTCTGTCCGCGCTGGCCGAGGCCACGCTTGGTCTCGCGGTCGCGCATCTGCTGCGAACCGCGCATGACGCCGGGGACCTGGTGCTGCCCGATCCCGAGAACCCCGCCGCCGGCGGCGGCTTCACCGTCCTCGGCATGGGGAAGCTCGGGGCGCGGGAACTGAATTACTCGTCGGATATCGACCTCGTGCTGCTGTTTGACCCCGCCGCGCCGATTTATACCGAGCGGACGGCCGATCACGCCATGGTCGGTTTCGCCGCCCGGATCGCGCGCGGGCTCGTGGGGCTGATGGAGACGCGCGACGCGGACGGTTATGTGTTCCGCACCGATCTGCGCCTCCGCCCGGACCCGGCCGCGACGCCGCCGGCGATCGCCATCGGCAACGCCATCACATACTACGAAAGCATGGGCCAGAACTGGGAACGGGCGGCGATGATCAAGGCACGCCCGGTCGCCGGCGATCTGGCTCTGGGTGCGAGCTTTCTGGAGGCGATCCGGCCGTTCGTCTGGCGCCGCGGCCTCGACTTCGCCGCCGTCGCCGACATTCAGGCGATGAAGCGGCGCATCGACGAACATAAGGGCGGCGCGTTGAGCGGCGGTGCCGACCCAGTGGCGCGCATCGCCGGTCACAACGTCAAACTGGGCGAAGGCGGCATCCGGGAAATCGAGTTCCTGGTGCAGACCCTGCAACTCGTCTGGGGCGGCCGCGATCCCGGCCTGCGCGACCGGACCACGCTCGGGGCGCTACGGTTGTTGACCCGGGCGGGTCATGTGCCGCGGCGCGCGGCCCGGGAACTCGCCGAAGCTTACCGGTTCCTCCGCCAGGTCGAGCACCGGTTGCAGATGGTCAATGACCGGCAGACCCATTCGTTACCGGAAAAACCCGCGGACCTGACACGGATCGCGATGTTTCTGGGGTTTCCCGATACCGCCACGTTCGCCGGGACGCTGATCCACCAACTCACCCGGGTCCGGGTGCAGTACGCGGCGGTCTTCGAGGTGCTGCCATCCCCGCTGTACGAGACCGTGCCGCGGACGAGTCTGGATTTCCGCGGCGACGATCCCTCGCCTCCCGCCACGATCGCGGCCTTGAAAGACATGGGCTTCGCCAGGCCCGAGCATATCGTCGCGCGGGTCCGGGCCTGGGTGACCGGGCATGTCCGCGCCTTGCGGTCCGCCCGCGCGCGCGAGTTGATGGACCAGATGCTGCCGACGATCCTGGCGCGGATCGGCGCGCAGCCGCATCCGGACGAAACGTTCACCCGGTTCGACCGGTTCCTCAGCGCGCAACCCGCCGGCGTGCAATTGCTGTCGTTGTTTCAACGCAATCCGGCGCTGCTGGACCGCATCGCCGCCGTGCTCGGCGCCTCGCCGCAACTGGCCGATCATCTGGCGGCGAACGCCTCCGCGCTGGACGGGCTGCTGTCGCCGGACGAGGAAGACGCCCCCTCCGCCCTGCGTCGCCGGCTGCGCGATGCGCGCGGGCTGGAGGAGGCGATCGAGCTCACCAGCCGCGCCGTCAAGGAAGAGGATTTTTCCATCTCGGTCGCCACCATGGAGGGCCGCCTGGATGTGGATGAGGCGGGTATCCAGCGAACCAGGATGGCGGATGCCGCGCTGCGGGCGTTGCTGCCGCCGGTGCGGGCTGATTTCGCCGCCCGTTTCGGCCGCGTGCGCCACGGCGGCATGGCCGTCGTCGCTCTGGGCAAGGCGGGCGGGCGGGAGATGCTGTCGGGGTCGGACCTGGATCTGATGCTCATTTACGACCATCCCGAAGGCATGACGGAAAGCCACGGCGCCCGCGGCATGCCCGTCAGTCAGTGGTTCGTGCGGCTGGCGCATGCTTACGTCGCGGCGCTGACCGCGCCGGGTGTCGAAGGCCGCCTCTATGATGTGGACATGCGGTTGCGGCCATCGGGCAATAAAGGGCCGGTCGCGGTCTCGCTGGAGGGGTTCCGGCGATATCACACGCACGACGCCTGGACCTGGGAGCGGATGGCGCTGACCCGCGCCCGGGTGATCGCCGGGCCGGCGGCGTTGCGAGCCCAGGTCCAGCAGGCGATCGCCATCGCCATCGCCGGCGATCCCAGCACGGTAAGGCGGGACGCCGCCGCGATGCGGACCCGCATGCTGAAGGAGTTGCCGCCCGACGGTCCCTGGGACGTCAAGCCGCGGCCCGGCGGCCAGATCGAAGTGGAGTTCATCGCCCAGGTGCTGCAATTGCTGCACGCGGAGGCGCTGCCCTGGGTGTTGAGCCCGACGACGCGGGAGGCTTTGCACCGACTGGCGTCGGCCGGCGTGCTGCCGGCGCCCGACGCGGCGATGCTGATCCGGGCCGATCACGCGTGGCGGACGGTGCAGGGCATGCTGCGAATTACCGTGGGGCGCGACGCGGGGGAAACGCTGCCCGAGGCCTCGGCACGGCCGCTGCTGCGCGCGATGGGGGCGGCGGATTTGCCGACACTGCGGGCCGGACTGGATGTGTTGGCGGCGGACGTGCGGGCGGCGTTTGTCCGGTATGTTGGGCCGGTTGGGACATAGCGGGCGGTTCGAATTAACTCTTCCCTCAGTTGGTCCAGTTAGAAAGGGGCTTGCGGCACGAGGCCATTGTAGCTACTTTATAACTACCAGGACCGGTGGGATGCACTTCGAATGGGACGAGGCGAAATGGCGGATCAACATCGCGAAGCACGGTATCGACTTTCGCGACGCGCTCCACCTGTTCGATGGCCGGCCGCGGCTGGACATCGAATCGCCGCGCCTGGGCGAACACAGGGTTCTGAGCATTGCCATCCTGGATCGACGGCATGCCTCGATGATATGGGTATGGCGGGGAGACGATGTGGTCAGAATTATCTCGGTCAGGAGTGCGCGACGTGCGGAGGAAAGGCAATATCGTCAGGTACACGGCTGAAGAACTCGCGGCGATGCTGGCGCGCGGTGAGAGCGAGACCGACTGGGCGCGGGTCGATGCCAAAACCGAGGAAGAACTCGCCGCCGACATGGCGAGCGACCCTGCCTGGGACGGCGTGCCCGAGGATTGGGTCAGCCGCGCCCACAAGGCCACTGGTCTGATGAAGGGCCGAACGGAAAACAAGCACCAGGTCACCATGCGCTTCGATGCCGACATCCTGGATTACTTCAAACGCCAGGGGCGGGGCTGGCAGAGCCGGATGAACGCCGTGCTGCGTGGGTATGTGGAACGGGATCGCCAGAAGGCCGGCGAGTAGCGTCGGAAGGCGGTATCCTCATGGCGTTCCTCGCGCGGGTTTCGCGAGGGCCGGGTGGGTTTCAGTCCGGAGCAGGTGTCGTTATCCGGTCACGTGGGGTTTTCGCCATCACGCGCGGTGTGCATCATCTACCAGCGCAGGCAAGACGCACGCGACAAACGCGAGCGGCCTGTCTCGTGCGCGCGCCCGCTTTATGCAGCAAAAAAGTCCTTTGATATCAAGCCTCCGGTTTTGGTGCATGTTTCTTAGATTACGCACCATCACCCCGGTCCCAACCCCGCTCTAACGGTCAGGCCCGGCCGCTGCCAGGCGCCGACCGGCCGCCCGCCCCGATGCTCACACCACGACCCCGCCGCACCCCGTGCACCCCGTTGACTCGCCAGATTTCCAGGCCAGTCTGGACGCCTAGGCGCATCCTCGCGCCTGCCTGGGGAGATCGGACCATGAGTGTGCAGGAAGGCGACGCCGCCCCGGAGTTTGAAATGCCAGCCAGTGGCGGCCGCACCGTCAGCCTCGCGGCGCTGAAGGGCAAGCCCTTCATTCTGTATTTTTACCCGAAGGCCGACACGCCCGGCTGCACCAAGGAAGCCTGCGCCTTTCAGGAAGCGCTGCCGCAACTGGGCAAGATCGGTCTGGATGTGATCGGCGTGTCGCCGGACAAGCTGAAGCCGATCGACAAATTCGCCGAGAAATACGGGCTGAAATTCCCGCTCGCCTCCGACGAAACCAAGGCGGTGGCGGAGAAGTATGGCACGTGGGTCGAGAAATCGATGTACGGCCGGAAATATATGGGCATGGAACGCAGCACGTTCCTGGTCGGCGCCGACGGCAAGGTGAAGAAGGTGTGGCGCAAGGTCAGTGTCACCGGGCACGCCGCCGAGGTCATGAAGGCGGCTCAGGCGTTGGCGTAACCACGGCTCCCCGTCATCGCCCAGCTCGGTCGGGCCATCTCGCGTGACGTCGTGTTGACGCGGATGGCCCGGTCGAGCTGGGCAATGACGGGGAGAGGCCCTCGCGTCGTCCGTTCAGGACAGGTGACGCCAACAGCGAAGGAAGGAAACCGGCCGTGGCCATCAAATACGAAAAGCGCGATGGCGTCGCGTATATCACGCTGAACAACCCCGAGAAGGCGAACATTCTGGACAAGCCGACCTCGGACGAAATCTCGGCGGCGTGGATCGATCTGTGGGAAGACCGCGACATTCGCTGCGCGATCCTGACCGGGGCGGGCGACAAGCATTTCTGCGGCGGCCACAACCTCGCGAAACGGCCCGATATCACCGAGGAAGAGCGGGAGTATCTGCGGACGCAACGAATCTTCTGGCCGCTGGCCGGCACCGTGCATGGGCAGAAAACCGGCGTCGACGGGCGCATGGGCGATCATTATCCGCGGGTCTGGAAACCGGTCATCGCCGCCGTCAACGGTTGGGCCGCCGGGGCGGGCATGTACATCCTGCTGGCCTCGACCGATATCCGCATCGCCAGCGCCGAGCACGCGCGGTTCAAATTCGCCCTGACGACGCAGGGCTGGGTCGGCAACGGTCCCGGCGCGGCGCTGCTGGTCAAGCAATTGCGTTACGTCGACGCGATGAAAATCCTGCTGACCGACGAACCCTTCGACGCCGCCGAGGCGCTGCGCATCGGCCTGGTGAATGAGGTCGTGCCACACGGCGAACTAATGGAGCGGGCGGAACGTTACGCGCGCCATCTGGTGAAAATGCCGCCGGTCGCGCTGCGCATGATGAAGGAGTTTGTCATCCGTTTCGGCGATCTGCCGACCGATCAGGCCTGGCACGTGCAGAACATGATGAACAATCTGCTGATCCAAACGACCATGGACGGCGAGGAAGGCCGCCGTGCCTTCAACGAGAAACGCCCGCCGAACTTCACCGGCACGCTGCGCCGGCGCGGCGAGCCGTGGGAGGAACCGGAGGGCGACGATGCCGAACGGCTGGATCGCGCTTACCGAAGTGGAGAGTTCTGACCGGGCAAGATCGGCGACGATCGCGCGTCCGCCGGTAGCCGGCAGCACCGCTGGCCAAACCACAACTGTCATTGCGAGCGAAGCGAAGCAATCTCGCCGCTCGTGCGCACGGACCACGAGATTGCTTCGCTTCGCTCGCAATGACAGGGGGCCGCCGAGGGCGCGTCCGAGGCACCAACACACCAGGAGAGATCCTCAGGACGAGCCTCGGACGACGTTCCAGGCGCCAGCCCCTTACCGCGGCGACAGCACCATCACCATCTGGCGGTTTTCCAGCCGCGGCATCTGCTCGACCTTGGTGGTCAGGTCCATCTCGGCGCGGATGCGTTCCAGCACGCGGACGCCAATGTCCTGGTGTGCCATCTCACGGCCGCGGAAGCGCAAGGTGACCTTCACCTTGTCGCCCTCCTCGATGAACGACTTCATGGCCCGCATCTTCACCTGATAGTCGTTCTCATCGATGTTCGGCCGCACCTTGATCTCTTTGATCTCGATGACCTTTTGCTTCTTCTTGGCCTCGTTCCGCTTCTTCTGCTGTTCGTATTTGAACTTGCCATAATCGAGGATCTTGCAAACCGGCGGATCGGCGTTCGGACTGATTTCCACCAGGTCCAGCCCCACGGCGAAGGCTCGGAGCATCGCGTCCCGGGCGCTCATCACGCCCATCATCTCGCCTTCCTGGTCGATCAGACGCACCTGAGGCACGCGGATCTCTTCGTTCACTCGGGGCCCGTCGCGAGTCGGCGGCGCCTGCATTGGTCCTCTGGCTATGGGTAGCTCCTGTCATTGTTACGAATGCGCGTTCCGGGCCCTTCCCGAAGGAAGGCCCCCGGAACAATAGTCATTTTGCCCGAATTCGCCAAAAATTCAAGCGATGATGGATTGGCCGGAGGAAACCCGCAGATCCGGCGGCGTCGCCTCCCGCGCCAGCCGCGTCACCGCCTCCGCGAGCGGCACGACGTCCTGCGCCGGGGAACCGAGGCGGCGCAACGCGACGGTCCCGTTCTCCGCCTCCTTGCGGCCGACCACCGCCAGCACCGGGACGTGTGCCAGGCTGTGCTCGCGCACCTTGGCGTTGATCTTCTGGTTTGTCAGGTCGGCGTGCGCCGTGAGGCCCGCTTTGGCGAACGCCGCCACCGCGTCCCGCGCGTACTCGTCCGCGTCGGAAACGATGGTCGCCACCACCACCTGCACCGGCGCCAGCCACAGCGGGAACCGGCCGGCGTAGTGCTCGATCACAATGCCCAGGAACCGCTCGAACGAACCCATGATGGCGCGGTGCAGCATGACGGGCCGGTGGCGGGCGCCGTCCTCGCCCACGTATTCGGCGTCCAGCCGCTCCGGCAGCACGAAATCGACCTGCAATGTGCCGCATTGCCAGTCGCGCCCGATCGCGTCGCGCAGCACGAACTCCAGCTTCGGGCCGTAGAACGCGCCCTCCCCCGGGTTCAGCGTGTATTCGACGCCCGCCGTGGCGCAGGCTTCCATCAGCGCCCGCTCCGCGCGGTCCCAGACCGCATCCGCTCCGGCGCGCGTCTCCGGCCGGTCGGACAGCTTCACCCGGAACGATTCGAAGCCGAAATCGCGATAGATCGAACTCAGCAGATCGACGAACCGCACCGTCTCCGAGGCGATCTGCGCCTCCGTGCAGAAGATATGCGCGTCGTCCTGAGTGAATGCCCGCACCCGCATGATGCCATGCAACGCCCCCGAGGGCTCGTAACGGTGGCACGACCCGAACTCCGCCAGCCGCAGCGGCAGCTCGCGATACGAGCGGACGCCCTGACGGAAAATCTGCACATGGCACGGGCAGTTCATCGGCTTCACCGCCAGCGTCTTATCCTCATCCTCCACCTGGGCGATGAACATATGCTGCCGGAAATTGTCCCAATGGCCGGACTTTTCCCACAACACGCGATCCACCAGTTGCGGCGTCTTCACCTCCTGATAGCCGGACGCGTCCAGCCGCCGCCGCATGTAATCCTCGGAGGTGCGATACAGCTTCCAGCCTTTCGGGTGCCAGAACACCGCGCCCGCCGCTTCCTCCTGGATATGGAACAGGCCCATGTCCTTGCCGATGCGGCGGTGGTCGCGGCGTTCCGCTTCCTCAAGCTGATGCAGATGCGCGTCGAGCTCCTTCTGCTCGCGCCACGCCGTGCCGTAGATGCGGCTGAGCATCGCGTTGCGGTGATCGCCGCGCCAGTACGCGCCGGCGACCTTCATCAGCTTGAACGCCGTGCCGACATCGGCGGTAGAGCGCATGTGCGGGCCGCGGCACAAATCGACCCAGTCGCCCTGGCTGTAGAGCGAGATTTCCTCCGTCGCCGGCAAATCCTGAATCAGCTGGGCTTTGTATTTTTCGCCCTTGTCCGCGAAGAAGCGGATCGCCGCCTCGCGGTCCATCACCTCACGCACGTACGGCGCGCCACGGGCGACGATTTCCCGCATCTTCGCCTCGATCGCCGGGAAATCTTCCGGAGTGAACGGCTCGTTGCGCGCGAAGTCGTAATAGAACCCGTTTTCGATCGACGGGCCGATCGTCACCTGGGTGCCGGGAAACAACGCCTGTACCGCCTCGGCCAGCACATGGGCGCAATCGTGGCGGATCAGTTCCAGCGACTCGTCGTCGCGGCGGGTGATGAACACGATCCGCGCGTCGTCTTTGATCAGGGTCGCCAGATCAACGGTCTTACCGTCGAGCTTCATCGCCAGAGCGGCACGGGCAAGGCCGGGACCGATTGCCTCGGCCACCGTTGTGCCCGTCACCGGCGCGTCGAACTGCCGCACGGAACCGTCGGGCAGGGTGATGGCGGGCATGAATCAAGGTCCTCTCTTTCAGGATTGCCACGCGAATATGGCGCGGTGGGACATGGCACCGGCGGCGCCGCGCGGCAAGCTTTTCATGCCGCTGGTGCCGATCGGGCGCGCGCTGGCCTAGGCGGCCACCGGGGCTTCATCACGAGCGGGCTGCCCGGTCAGGACCGCCTCGTAGACGTCGAGCGTGGCGTCCCGCATGGCCCGCAACGTGTAGCCGTTCAGCACGGAAGCGCGGGCGCGGCGGCCCAGTACCAGGCGCGCCTCGGCGTCCATCGACAGCGCCTCCTCCAACGCCCGCGCCAGCGAGGCCACGTCCCCCGGATCGGTCAGCCAGCCGGTGACGCCGTGCGCCACGGTCTCACTCGGGCCGCCGAGATTGGTGGCGATCACCGGCCGTCCCATCGCTTGCGCCTCGATCACCACGCGGCCAAACGCCTCCGCCTCGGTCGAGGCGTGCACGACGACATCGGCGAGCATCAGCGCCGCCGGAATGTCCTCCACCTGACCAACGATGCGGACGCGATCGGCGATGCCCAGGGATTCGCTGATTTTTTCCAGTTCCCTGGTGTATTTCGTGCGCCCCTGATCGGAGCCGACCAGCACGCAGCACACGTCGGTCCGCGCCAGCCGGGCGATCGCCTGCAACAGCACCGCCTGCCCCTTCCAGGCGGTCAGGCGTCCCGGCATCACCACGGTCAGCATGCCGTCCGGTGCCCGCATCGTCTGCGCCATGCGCACGATCCGGTCGGCGGAAACCGTGTCCGGATTGAACACCATCGGATCGACCCCGCGCGGGATGACCCGGATCCGCGCCGGATCGACCTTGTGCCGCCGGCGGATCTCCCGCGCGACGTAGTGGCTGGCGGCAATCACGATCTCACCCCTCGCCATGATCGCGTTGTAACGGCGTTTGAACGGCAGGTCCTCGCCATAGACGCCGTGATAGGTCGTCACGAAATGCGTGCCGGTGCGTTGGCAGGCAAGCCAGGCGGACCATGCGGGCGCGCGCGAACGGGCATGCACGAGCGAGACGTGCTCCGCGCGGATCAGCGCCTCCAGCCGCGCCGCGTTGCGCCAGATCGTGATCGGATCCCTGGCCAGCAGCGGCAGAGTGATATGCCGCCCGCCGGCACGTTGGACGGAGGCGACCATCGGCCCGCCGGCGCTGGCCACCAGGGCCACGCCCTCGGCCTCGACGACCGCCTGGGCGATTTCGATGGTGCCACGCTCCACGCCGCCGGTGACCAAAGACGGCAACACCTGCAGCACGACGGGCGGCCGCTCCGGTTCGGGCGAGTCGTTGCTGTCCATTGTCTCAGGATAGCACAGGCCGGGCAGTTTTCTGACCATGGCCCCGCGAGGCGACCTGGAGATGGGGAAACGCCTCGGTCCGAATGCCGCCCGCCGGTCCAAGGGCGGTTCGACCATCGCAACGCGGGATGATATGCCCTGGGCGCGGCCGCCGAACCGGAAACGCCGCGAGAGCCAGGGGCATGCCATGGAAACCACCGGACGCCTCAACCGAGGCGATGGAATCGAACTCGCCTGGTCCAGGCTGGCGGGCGCCGGCCCAACCATCGTGTTCCTGCCCGGCTTCCGCAGCGACATGACCGGCGACAAGGCGACCGCGCTGGCCGCGTTCTGTGCCTCCCGCGGCCAGGCGATGCTGCGGTTCGACTACTCGGGCCATGGCGCCAGCGGCGGCCGGTTCGAGGACGGCACGATCGGCGGCTGGACACAGGACGCGCTGACCGTGCTCGACCGGCTGACCGAGGGCAAACTCATTCTGATCGGATCGTCGATGGGCGGGTGGCTCGCCTTGCTCACCGCCCTGAAGCGGCCGGAGCGGATCGCCGCCATCGTCGGCATCGCCGCCGCGCCGGATTTCACCGAACGGCTGATGTGGGACGCCATGACGTTCGAGGAGCGCGCCCGGATCATGCGCGACGGCATCCTGCGAATCCCGAGCCAGTACGGGGACCCGACGCCGGTCACCCGGGCGCTGATCGAGGACGGGCGAACGCATCTGCTGCTGGACCACCCGATCCTGCTCGACTGCGAGATCCGGCTGCTGCACGGCCAGGCCGATCCCGATGTCCCGTGGGAGCTGGCGCTGCGCACCGCCGAGCGGCTGACCTCGCGCGCGGTCGAAATCATCCTGATCAAGGACGGCGATCATCGGCTGTCGCGGCCGCGCGACCTCGCGGTGTTACGGCGGACGGTCGCCGCGCTCCTCGCGCCAGATGGCGGCGAGACCCTCGCGGAAGCTGGGGTATAGCCAGCGCAAACCCAGCGCCTGTTGGGTTTTCCGGCTGCCGACCTTGCGGTTTTCCGCCCAGAAGCTTCGCGCCATCGGACTCATGGCGGACAGCGCGTCAGCGAAGGCGATTTCCGGTGGTGGCGGGACGCCCAGCAGCCGCGCGGCCTCGGTGACGACGGCGGCGCTTTCCGACGGAACATCGTCGGCGAGATTCAGCACGCGCCGTCCCGGTCCCCGCGCCTGACGCATCGCGGCGGCCACGGCTCGACCGATATCGTCGCGATGGATGCGCCCGAACTGGTGGCCGGGTTTGCTCAGCCGGCGTGCCGAGCCGGCGCGCAGATCGTCGAACGCGGACCGCCCAGGACCGTAGATTCCGGCGAGGCGGAAGAGATCGACGGCGTGGCTCGGGGCGAACCGCGACCACGCCAGCTCGGCGTCGAGCCGGCGCTGACCACGCGGCTGCGAGGGCGCCGGCGTTGTCTCTTCATCGACCCAGGCACCGCCCCGATCGCCGTAGACCACGGTGCTCGAGAGATAGCCGATCCAGCGCAATCCGGGCGCGGCCGCGATCACCTCAGCGTACCGGTGCAGCACTGGATCGCCGATGGGGGCGGGCGGAGCGGTCACCAGGATGTGGGTCGCGGCGGCGATCGCGGCTTCGGCGGC
>Ga0181536_10001143_pt1 | contig 31410 bp, 31 predicted proteins | sample PEATcosm2014_Bin_41_FD_121105 | JGI IMG/M metagenome (GOLD analysis project Ga0181536, IMG submission 121105) | Peatland microbial communities from MTU Mesocosm Facility, Houghton, MI, USA - PEATcosm2014_Bin17_60_metaG | ecosystem: Environmental > Terrestrial > Soil > Wetlands > Peat | place...
CCCGGTCGCTACATCGAAGACATCGCGCGCACTGCTGAAGAGAACGCGTCTTCGACGAAGAAGAATTCACCCGCCGTCTACGTCGATGACGCCCTATTCAGAGCTAGAGATAAGTGCCGGTCGGGGGCAGGCAATATTCGCGAGCACCTGCGAGAGTGGGTCACTGGTCCCTGCTCAGATCCGAGGTGCCCGCGACCGCCCTCACTCACGATTTGGAGTCAGCCGCTTCCATCGCTTCACCGAAGAGCTGGCCGAGGGCTTCGGCTGCGTGGTCATCTGCTTCGGGGACAAAGTGGGAGTACACGTTCAGCGTGGCGGCTGGGTTTCGGTGGCCGAGCCTGCCGGCCACGGTCCGGACGTCGATGCCAGATGCAAGGAGTTGGGTGGCCACGTAGTGGCGGAGATCGTGCAGACGTACCCCTTTGATCCCCGCTCGGTCGCAGACCATGCGGAAGGCCCGGGTCGTTGAGTCAGGCCGCCACGGAGCCGTGCCGTCAACGGTCTCGCTGAACACGAATGACTCGGCGGTGATGGCGCATCCAGCGGCCGTCGCGTTCTCGATCATCCGGTTCCGATGTTCACGAAGCTGAGCAACCGTGGCCGTGTCGAGGGTGATCCGGCGACCTTGATGGGTCTTGGTTCCCTGCTCGATCAGTACCCCGTCGACCAACACGATGCCTCGCTCAATTGCCAGCTTCCCTCGGTCCAGGTCGATGTCGTTCCACCGGAGCGCTAACAGCTCCCCACGCCGTGCTCCGGACGAGGCAGAGAGAAGGATGAACGTGGCCAAGTCAGGATCGGATGCCCGGGCCAGGCGAAAGACCTTGGCAACCTGATCCGGACTGGGGGGAGAGATTTCCTTCAGGAGCACTCGAGGCGGGGAGGCGTCGAGGGCCGGGTTATGGCTGATCCACCCCCAGCGGACCCCTTGGGTCATGGCACTGCGGATGATCCCATGAACCCGGCGGACAGTGGCTGGGGCATACGGACCCTTCTTTCCACCCACGGACAGCAGGTGGCGGTAGAAGCGGTCGAGGTCGGCCGGAACGAGCTTCCCCGCCGGCAGCGACCCAATGGCCGGAATGATGGGACTGTCGATGTACATCCGGGTGATGGCCACCGTCTTCGGCGAGAAGCTCGGCGTTGCGTGTTCGAGCCACTCGATCAGCAGCGCGGCGACCGTGCCTTCCTTGGTCGATCGGGGCGTCAGCCGGTCGGCCTCGACAACGAGAGCTGCTAGAGCCTTCGACGCTTCTCGCTTCGTTCCATGGAAGGTGCGCTCCACGTAGCGCTTGCGGCCGGTGATCGAGTCGCGGCCGGCGTGGACCCGGAGCTGCCACGAATCGGCTCCTCGCTGGCGTATCGAACCCGACATGTCTGTCTCCACCTTTTGTTCGCTGCGTCCGCCACGTGCGGCACATTGTACCGAAAAGGATGGACAAGAGGATGGACAACTCAATGTCGGGGGTTGACGTCAGGACCATTTCTGGCCGCTGACCTGGTACTTTACTTGCAGCCCCAACGGGGTTCGAACCCGTGTCTCCACCTTGAGAGGGTGGTGTCCTTGGCCACTAGACGATGGGGCCTTGCAGCCGGCCTGCCGGTCGCCTGCTGAGCTCGGGGGGAAGGACTCGAACCCTCAATGACTGGACCAGAACCAGTTGTGTTGCCGATTACACCACCCCCGAACGGGCGAGGTGTCAGATTAGCGGACCGGGTGGACCACCCGCACCACGGCCTACCCCAAGGCGTGGAGGTTCTGGAACCCGATGACCCGCCCCACGGCGACCCCCAGGGCCTCCTTCAAGAAGTACGGAACGGTCGCAGCCCCGGTGATCGGCGAGGTCTTGGTGGGCGTCGGGTAGGGCTGGAAGCCCAGGGCGGAGGCGATGGCCATCGACCGGTCCTCGTGGAACGGGTCGGTGACCATGAGCACGGTGTGCACCCCCCGGGACCGCAGCTCGGGCACCAGGTCCGAGAGGTTCCGCCAGCTGTCGTCCCCCCCGGCCTCCATCACGTCGGCCGCCGGGACGCCGTGCGCCTCGAGGAAGGTCGCCCCCGTCCAGGCCTCGGTGTAGTGGTCGCCCCGCTCCCTGCTGCCGGTCACCGCCACCAGGGGCGCGTACCCCTGCTGGTAGAGGAGGAGGGCCTCGTCGAGCCGGGCCGCCAGGTCGGGCGAGGGCACCCCGTCGTACTGGGCCGCCCCCATCACCACGATGGCCTGGGCGGGGCGCGGGTCGTACTGGCGTGAGGTGAGCCAGACCTGCACCAGGCTCACGGCGAAGTAGACGACCAGGCCGAAGACGACGAGGACGAGGACCTTGACCGCCAGCCGGATGACGACGAAGACCATCAGCCGGCCGGGGCTGGCCGCCCCGTCCCGGTCTCGCCGCCGGCGCGGGCCGAGGCCGCCGCCAGCCGCCGGAGGACCTCGTCGCGCCCCAGCACGGCCAGCGACTCGAACAGGGGCGGCCCCACCGTCCGGCCGGTCACCGCCACCCTGATGGGCGCCTGGGCCTTGCCGAGCTTGCGCCCCGCCCCCTCGGCGACACCGACGGTCGCCTCCCGGATGGCGTCGACCTCCCATTCGCAGCCGGCGTAGGCGGCGGCCGCGGCGACGAGGATCCCGGCCGCGCCTTCGTCGCGGGCGACCGCCCGCTCCCAGCTCGGCCCGTCGATCTCGGGTTCGGCCAGGAAGAGGAAGTCCACCATCGCCGGCACCTCGTCCAGCCGGGCCACCCGCTCTTGGACCAGCGGGGCCAGTGTGGCGAACGCCTCTGATCGGAACCGCTCGGGCGGCCACGGCGGCGGCGGCGGCGCCCACTCCCCGGCCACCGGCGCCACCCACGGGCGGGAGCGGGCGACGAACTCGTCGACGGGGAGCTCGCGGATGTACTCGCCGTTCATGTGGGTGAGCTTGGCCACGTCGAAGAAGGCCGGGGCGTGGTGGACGTCCTCCAGGCGGAACTGGTCGACCAGCACCGACAGGGGGACCTTCTCGGCGTCGCCCGCCGGGCTCCAGCCCAGAAGGGCCAGGTAGTTGCGGAAGGCCTCGGGCAGGTAGCCCTGGTCCCGGTAGGACTCGACGGCGACGGGGTCCTTGCGCTTGGAGAGCTTCTTGCGCTGCTCGTTCACCAGCATCGGCAGGTGGGCGAAGACCGGGAGTGGCGCCGGCGGCCCGGGGTCGTGCACCCGACCGGCGGCCGAGTTGAGCGCCTCCCACAAGAGCAGGCCCTTGGGGGTGGTGGGCAGCAGATCCTCCCCCCGGATCACGTGGGTGATCGCCATGTCGCGGTCGTCGACCACGTTGGCCAGCACAAAGAGCGGCTGCCCGCTCGACTTCACCACCACGAAGTCCTCCATGGCCTCATGGGGGAAGGACACGTCGCCGCGGATCACGTCGGTCACCACCGTCGCCCCGGCGTCCGGCGTCTTGAAGCGCAGGGCCCGCCCGGCGCCCTCCGCCCGCTCGAGCCCCCGGTGGCGGCAGTGGCCGTCGTAGCCCGGGGTGGCGTTGCCCTCGGTGCGGGCCTCCACCTCCTCCCGGGTGCAGTCGCAGGCGTAGAGGTGGCCGGCGTCCCACAGGGCGTCGACGGCGGCCCGGTAGCGGTCAGCCCGTTCCGACTGGCGGTAGGGGCCCTCGTCGGGCTCCATCCCCAGCCAGGCCATGGCCGAGAGGATGCCGTCGACCCACTCCTCCCGGTTGCGCTCGGCGTCGGTGTCCTCGATGCGCAGCACAAACACCCCGCCCTGCTGGCGTGCGAACAGCCAATTGAACAGCGCCGTGCGGGCGCTGCCGACGTGGAAGTACCCCGTGGGCGACGGGGCGAAGCGGACCCGGGGGGCGGACAATCCGCCGCCGGTGCTACTCGTCCTCGGCGATCGAGATGGCGCCCGTGGGGCAGCCGTTCACCGCCTGGCGCAGCCGGTCGCGCAGCTCCTCGGGCGGGTGCTCGTCCAGCACGTAGAGGTAGCCGTCGTCACGCACCTCGAAGACCTCGGGCAGGATGCCCATGCACACGGCGTTGCTGGCGCACTCGTCGAAGTCCACCACGACCCTCACTGGGCGACCTCCTCGCTCCGGCCGGCACCCCGACCGGGGGCCGATCGCAGCATACCGGCCGGGTGGCCGGCCCCCGGGACGGCGTCAGGGCCGCTCGGTGGAGAGCACCCACATGGCGAAGAACTGGGAACCCCCGCCGTAGGCCTGGCCGAGGGCCCGCCGCACCCCGTCGACCTGATGGGCGCCGGCCTCGCCGCGCACCTGGAGGGCCGCCTCCAAGAAGCGCAGCATCCCCGAGGCGCCGATCGGGTTGGACGAGAGCACCCCGCCCGAGCAGTTCCACGGGATGTCGCCCCCGTCCATCGAGGTGGCCCCGGCGTCGGTCAGCTTCCAGCCGTCGCCCTCGTCGCAGAAGCCGAGGTTCTCCAGCCACATCGGCTCGTACCAGCTGAACGGCACGTAGACCTCGGCGCAGTCGAACTCCCGGCGGGGGTCGGTGATCCCGGCCTGGCCGTAGACGTCCTTGGCGCAGTCGCGGCCGGCCCGGGGGTTGATCTGGTCGCGCCCGGCGAACATGGTGGGTTCCGAGCGCATGGCCATGCCGTGCACCCAGGCCGGCCGGCGCCCGGTCGCCGCCTGGGCCTCGGCCGCCGCCTGCTCACACCCGAGCACCATCGCCGCCGCCCCGTCCGACGACGGGCAGGCCTCGAGGTAGTGGAGGGGGTCCCAGAGCATGATCGACTGCTCGACCATCTCGAGCGAGATGTCGGGCAGGTGGAGGTGGGCGTAGGGGTTGCCCAGCGCGTGGAGCCGGTCCTTGACCGCCACCTTCATCCCGATGTCGCGCGGCGCCCCCGACCGGCGCATGTAGGCGCGGATGTGGGGGGCGAAGTAGCCGCCGGCGCCGGCGAGGAGGGGGGCGGAGAAGGGCTGGGGCACCGAGAGGGCCCACATGGCGTCGGAATCGGACTGCTTCTCGAAGGCCACGGTCAGCACCCGGCGGTGGATCCCGGCGGTGACCAGGTGGGCGGCGACCAGCGCCGTCGACCCGCCGACCGAGCCGGCGGTGTGCACCCGGAAGATCGGCTTGCCCACGGCCCCGAGCGCCGGGGCCAGGTACAGCTCGGGCATCATGACGCCCTCGAACATGTCGGGGGCCTTGCCGATCACCACGGCGTCGATCTCGTCCCAGCCGACCCCGGCGTCCTCCAGGGCCCGCAGGGCCGCCTCGCGGACCAGGCCGGCGATCGAGACGTCGTCTCGCTTGGCCTTGTGGTACGTCTGCCCGACGCCGATGACGGCGACACGCTCGGCCATCACTCCCCCTCCAGCACGGTCACCAGGTTGTGCTGCAGCAGGGGGCCGGACGTGGCGTGGGCCACCGCCCGGCCCGCCGTCCCGGCCATGACCCGTGCCGCCGCCTCGCCGATCCGGATGAGCCCGCCGGCCATCAGGGCGTTGGCCGCCAGCGCCCCGCCCGACGGATTGACGTCCACCCCCCCGCCGAGCCCCAGGGCCTCGGCGAGGATCAGCTCCTGGTGGGCGAAGGGGGCGTGCAGTTCGGCGACGTCGATCGGCCCCGCCCCCACCCCGGCCACCTGCCCGGCCTTGGCGGTGGAGGGCGACGACGCCAGGTCCCGGGCGCCCAGGGCGTGGGTCTCCACCCGGTGGTCGATCCCGGTGATCCACGCCGGGCGCTCGGCCCACTGGTAGGCCCGGTCGCCGGCGGCCAGCACCACGGCCGCCGCCCCGTCGGTGATCGGCGGCAGGGCGTGGGTGCGCAGCGGGGCGACCACGTACTCCTCGGCCAGCAGCTCGTCCACCGTCCGGTCGTAGGCGACCTGGGCCTTGGGGTTGGAGAGCGCCGCCCGGCGGCTGCGGGCGGCCACCGCGGCGAAGTCGGCCTCGGTGGCCCGGCCCGCATCGATCAGGGCCCGGGCCTGCAGCGCGGCCAGCGAGACCGGGTCGGGCCACAAGGGGGCCATGGCGTAGGGGTCGAGCTGGAGGCAGAGGATCTTGGACAGCTGTCCCAGCGACGACTTCCCGAAGCCGTAGACCAGGGCGGTGTCGACCCCCTCCTCCTGCAGGGCCACCCACGCCTCGTAAAGGGCCCAGGCGGCATCCATCTCCACGTGGCTCTCCCGGCGGGGCGGCCACACCCCGATGGCGTCGAGGGCGGTGACGAAGCTGAAGGGCCCGCCCACCAGGTAGTCGGTCGACCCCGAGCAGATGAAGTCGATGTCGTCCTTGGTGATGCCGGCCCCGGTCGCCGCGAAGAGCTCGGAGAAGACCGGCATGAGGGTCTCGACCTCGTTGCGGTGCGACTCCCGGCGGACGTTGTCGGCCTGTGCGAAGGAGACCACCGCCACCGGGCGGTGCCCCTGGCGGGGGGCGGGCGGCGTGGGCATCAGGTGTAGTCCTTGTAGGTCTCGTAGTCGGCGTCGGGCTCCCCGGTCGGCCGGAAGTAGCGGACCGAGGCCATCGAGGGCGCCAGCTCGTCGGGCGGGACCCACACCGCCTCCACCCGCAGCCCCATGCGGACCTCGTCGGTGGGGATCTCCTGGATGAGCCCCATGAAGGAGATGTCCGCCCCGTCGAGCAGCACCATGGCGCAGATGTAGGGGATCTCGATGGACTGGCCGGCGAAGGGGACGTTCACCACGCAGAAGGTGGTCACCGTCCCGGTGTTGGCCAGCTCCACCACCTCGTCGGTCGGGACCCCGTCCACCGGGCACGAGCCGCGCGAGGGGACGTAGACCTTCTCGCAGACCGGGCAGCGCTGGCCGATGAAGCGGCCCTCGGCCAGCCCCCGCAGGTTCTTCGACTGGGCGATGCCGGCGCTGAAGAGGTACTCGAGGCGGATCGGGGTGGACAGCGTCGTCACCGGCCCCCGGTCGTCGGGGGGTGCCCCGGCGCCCCCTCCCGGCTCGCTGGCACTCACGACGAGCCCCCGGCCACCGGCACGAACGCCCGGATGTCCTGGATCCGCCCGACCCGGTCGTCGGCCGCCACGAAGTCGGCCCGCACCCGCATGCCGGTGGAGACCGCGTCGGGCGAGGGGGCGTCGACCACGTGGAGCATCGAGGTCCCCGCCCCGTCCAGGCGGACCAGCGCCCAGGCGAAGGGGCGGTCGAGGGGGTGCTGGGGTGCGGGGTCCCCCACCCAGGCCCACGTCTCCACGGTCCCCTCGGGGCCGACCTCGACCAGCTCCCCGGTGGGCTCGGCCGTCTCGGGGTCGTACTCGGTCGGGGGGACCACGACCCGGCCGCCGGCGGCCGTCGCCCCCAGGATCTTGCCGTCGCGCAGTCCCGTCAAGAAGGCGCCGATGACCGGGCCCACCGACCGGGAGTAGGGGTACTCGAGGACGTGGGCGCTGGTCAGGACGTCATCGCCGGTGTCCGCCATGCAGTGCCTCCACTTGCCGTCGCTGCGGGGTTCCCCCCGGCCGACCGCGGTGCCCGGCCGGCCGTGGAGAAGTAGAACACATTTCAGTTTGCGACGGCAACGGGGCGTCGCCCTCAGCGCGGGGCGCCGGCCACCAGGGCGGCGAAGAAATCCCGGTCGCCCAAGATGGGCGCGTCGGCGAGGAACAGCTTCCCGTAACGCTCGAAGTACATGAGCTGTTTGCCGAGCAGGAAGGTGCCCCGGTCGAACTCCGACATGATGCCGCCCGCCGCGTCGGCGATCCGACGCATCCGCCGCTGCGCCCGCAGCCGGGCGAGCACGGAGCGCAGCGACCGCTCGTGGGCCCGCATGCCCGTGGCCCGGGCCGCCTGGGCCTGGGGCGCCGCGAACAGGGCGGCCAGGCTCACCTCGCCGAACGGGCGGGTGAGCGTTGGCTCGATCAGGCTCCGGATGAACGCGGTGAGCTCGACGTCGTCCAGTCCCAGCCCCTCTTGGATGGCCCGCCCGTAGGTGCGGGTGAGGTGGGCGGTGATGTCGGACCAGGCGGTCTCGTCCCCCAGCACCCCGTCGAGCAGCCGGAGGAGGAAGAGGTGCGTCTCGCGGTCGAGCCGCCCCACGATGCCCCAGTCGATCATGCCGAGGCGCCCGTCCTCCAACAGCAGCATGTTGCCGGCGTGGACGTCCCCGTGGAACGCCCCCCACCGCACGGCGGTCACGAAGAACGACCGCACCACCTGCTCGACCAGCGGCGCCGGGTCGTACCCGAGGTCGGCCACCGCGGCCAGGTCGTCGATGGGCACGCCGCGCAGGTACTCCATGGTGAGGACGTTGGGGCCCGAGAGGTCGGGGTGGGGCTCGGGCACCACCAGGAGCGGCAGGTCGAACTCGCCGGTGAGCCGGCGGAAGTGGGCGAGGGCCCGCGCCTCGTTGCGCAGGTCGAGCTCCTCCCCCAGCTGCTGGCGGAGCCCGTCGAGCAGCTGGAGGGCGGCCCCGGCGGTCTGGTCCCCGGTCTGGCGGGCCAGGATGTCGAAGAACGGCTGCATGAGGTCGAGGTCGGTGGCCACCAGGTGCTCGACCCCCGGACGCAGCACCTTGACCGCCACCAGACGGCCGTCGTGCAGGCGGGCCCGGTGGACCACGGCGATGGACGCCCGGCCGATCGGCTCGCGCTCGAACTCGCCGAACGCCTCGGTGAGGTCCATGCCCAGGTCGTCCTCGACCTGGCGGCGGACGGCGGCGAAGGGCACCGGCGGACCGGTGTCGAGGCAGGAGCGGAACTCGTCGGCCATCTCCTCGCCGAACAGGCCCGGCGACGAGGCGATCATCTGGCCGAACTTCAAGAAGGTGCCGCCGAGGTCCTCGACCACCTGGCGGAGCCGCGGGGCCACCACGGCCGGCGCCAGCACCCCCTGGCGGAAGTCGCGGGCCTGGCGGACGGCGAGCGGGGCGAAGTGGCGCGTGGCCACCCGGCCGATATGGACGCCGCGCCGGGCCAGCTCGCGGCGCCCGGGGGTCGGCAGCCGGCGCGGGTGGGCCCTCGGGACCGGATCGCCGGGGTCCTCTCGGGTGTCGGCGGTCACGCCCGCAGGCTACGCCGCACGAGCGCCCGGTCCGGCCGTCGGGACAATGGAAGGGCCGGCGTTCAGGCGAAGTGGCCCGGCAGGGAGTCGAGCACCGAGCGGTAGGTGTCGCCGAAGAGCGGGGCCATCTCGTCCGGCTCGACGTCGTAGGCCCAGACGATCCGGGAGCCCGCGCCCTCGGGCCGCACCGAGATGGTGGCCTCGTGGTGCTCGATCGGCACCCCCTCGACGAGCGAGTAGGTGATCGACCGCTCGGCGTCGTCGCGCCGCACCAGGCGCTCGCGCAGCTGCAGGCCGAACATCTCGAACACCCGGTCGTCGCCCTCGATCCGGAGGTTCTCGATCCCCGCGAAGATCTCGCCCACGCCGGCGAAGTCGCCGACCTTCGCCCACACCTCGTCGGGCGGCGCCTCGACGACGATCTCCATCTGGTCTCGCGCCACCTCGTGACCTCCTCCCGCCCGCCCGGCCGGACCCGGGGGGACCGCCGGTACGCTACCCCCGTGGCGGGCGGGCGGCCCGCCCATGAGGAGGTGCCCGTGCAGACGCGACGGATCGGCTCGCTCGAGGTCTCGGTGGTGGGCCTGGGCTGCAACAACTTCGGCGGCCGCCTCGACGCGGACCGCACCGCGGCGGTGGTGGGCGCGGCGCTCGACGCCGGCGTCACCCTCTTCGACACCGCCGACATCTACGGCGGCACCTTGAGCGAGGTCTACCTGGGCCAGGCGCTCGGGGCCCGGCGCGACGAGGTCGTGGTCGCCACCAAGTTCGGGGTCCCCTACGAGGGCCACGAGGGCGGGGCCGTCCCTGACTACGTGCGCCGGGCGGCCGAGGACAGCCTGCGCCGGCTGGGCACCGACCGGATCGACCTCTACCAGCTGCACTTCCCCGACCAAAAGACCCCGATCGCCGACACCCTGGGCGCCCTCGACGAGCTGGTGCGGGCAGGCAAGGTCCGCGAGATCGGCTGCTCCAACGTCACCGCCGAGCAGATCGACGAGGCCGCCGGCGCCGGCGCCGGGGCCGCCTTCGCCAGCGTCCAGAACCAGTACAGCGTCTTGCACCGCGAGCCCGAGGCCGGCGTCCTGGCCGCTTGCGAGCGCCGCGCCATGGCCTTCCTCCCGTACTTCCCGCTGGCCAACGGGCTCCTCACCGGGAAGTACCGCCCCGGCCAGCCGCCGCCGGCGGGGACCCGCATCGCCGGCATGGACGACGACCAGGCGGCCCGGCTCCTGTCGGCCGAGACCCTGGAGAAGGTGGGGGCGCTCGACGAGCTGGCCACCTCGGCGGGCCACTCGGTCTTGGACCTCGCCTTCGCCTGGCTGCTGTCGAGGCCGGTGGTGGCCTCGGTCATCGCCGGGGCCACCTCGCCCGAGCAGGTCCGGACCAACGTCGCCGCCGCCGGCTGGGTGCCCGGGGCCGAGGTGCTGGCCCGGGTGGACGCGATCGCCCCGGCCGGCTGACCGCCCCCTACCCCCCGGCGGCGGCCGCCGTGGCCGGTGTGGCCGCTGTGGTGGTTGTCGACGGGGCCGGCGGTGTCCCGTCGCCCGAGCCCGAGCCCGAGCCCGAGCCCGAGCCCGAGCCCGAGCCCGAGCCAGAGCCGGTCTTGCCCCCGTTCGAGGTGGAGGGGGCGCGGAAGGTGAAGTCGGCGGTGACGCAGTCCGTCGGCTGCTCGGCGACCACCGTGTAGAGGGCGGGGGGCGACCCGAACGACCAGACCGAGAGGGGCGACGACTCCAGGCAGCTGAAGCTCGGGTCGTTGGTCTGGAAGCCGACGAGGTGGCCCAGGTAGTCGGGGGTCCCTCCGGGGGACCCTGTCGACGCGGGCACGAGGGTGAGGGCGACGTCCTGGCCGTCCCAGATCCCCGAGTACCGCAGCGATGTGACCCCGGTGCCCCCGCCGGGCACCGTGGTGGTCGTCGTCGGGGACTGCGGGGACGTGGTCGTGGTGGACGACGGCGCCGTGGTCGTGGTGGTGGTCGTCGTCGGCGCCGTGGGGGTGGTGGCGGTCGGGCCGGTTGTCGCGTCCTTGGCCGCCGGCGCCAGGCCGTCGAGGGCCGAGAGCATGAGGGGGTCGTCGCCGTCCATCCCGAGGGCCCAGACGCCGACCCCGGCCAGGTCGTAGAACTGTGCGAGCTGGGCCACCAGGTAGAGGGAGGTCGGGTCCTCGAAGTACTCCTCGTACCACTGCCCCCCCACCTGGTACGAGGTCCAGGCGGTGTCGGTCACCTGGTCCCAGTAGACGGGGTGGTTGCCCGCCACCACCTGGGCGTAGGTCACCGGGGTGGCCGGCCCGGTGGCCTGCGCGGCCATGGTGCCGCTTGTCGTCGGCCACTCCTCCCCGTAGAACGGAGCGCCGATGATCACCTTGTCGGCCGGCACGGCCGCCGCGTACTGCTTCGCCGTGGTGAGGTCGCTGTACATGGCGCTGGTGAGGGGGGAGGCCGGTGTGGAGGTGGCCTCGAGGTTCAGCTGGTAGGCCATGACGAAGAAGCCGTCGACCGCCGGGGCCAGCGCCGGGATGTCGAAGAAGCCGCCGGGGTCCCCGGCCGAGCTGGCGTAGGTGTCCATGGTGACCTGGTAGTGCGGGTCGGCCGCGTGGACCGCCGCCGACACCTGGGTCACCAGGGCGGTCAGCCCGGCCTGGTCCGAGGGCCCCTCGCCCTCGAAGTCGATGTTCACCCCGTCGAGGTTCTTGGCCTCGATGGCCTGCACGACGGCGGCCGAGAGGGTGGCCGGCGCCGTCGGCGAGGAGGTGAGCCCGTCGAGCGATGTCTGGGCGAAGCAGTTCACCGTGAGCACCACGCGCACGCCGGCGGCGTGGGCCCGGGTCACCAGGTCGGCCAGGGCCTGGCTCTCGTAGCCGTCCCACCCGGGCCCCGACTCGTCGAGCGTGCCGTCGGGGTTCACGCCGATGCTGAAGTAGGCGATGGTCGTGAGCCCGGTGACCTCGAAGCCTGTGCTCTGTGTCAGCGTCCAGTACGGGGCGAACCCGAACACCTCGTGGGCGAGGAGCGGCGGCTCGTCGGCCAGCGACGGCGGGGCGGGGGCGGGCGGGGCGGTGGCCGCCGGCAGGTTCACGGGCCGGCGGCCGGGCCTGACGAGCGACCGGACCGTTGTCGAGGCCCCGACGTCGGGGGGGTCGCCGGTCGACGGGACGAGCGACAGCCCGGCGGACCGGGCGGCGGCGCCCGACGGCGCAGAACCGCCGCCGGTCACCGCCAGCAGCGACCCCGCCGCCACCAGCAGGCAGACGGCGCCGATGAGCGCCGGCTGGAGGAGCGGGCGGCTCCCTGCGGGCCGGCGTCGCACGGCCAGGGTCCCGGCGACGACGGCCGCCCGGCGGGCGACGGCGGCGAAGAGGGGACGCCGGGCCCGCTGCCAGCGGCCGGACCTGCGGGCCACCGTCGCCAGGAGCGCCGAGACCTCGGCCGCCGGGGCCAGGAGAGAGAGCGTGCCGGCCTCGGTGACCACCTCGACCACCTGGCGAAGAGAGCCGTCGGGGGCCGTCTCGGTGTCGTCGGCCGAGAAGCCGCGCACCGTCCACCAGGGGAGCCGGAGCAGGCTCCCCTCCCGGGCCGTGCGGCTGGGGCGGTCGGGGAGGCGCCACAGGAGGAGACCGCGGCGGGAGACGGCGACCCGGCAAGGGTGCGCGTCGAGGGTCTCGGGGTGGAGCAGGAGGAACTCCTGTCCCATCCCGGCGACCCCTTGGTGCCGGCGGGCAGTCGTCATCGGCGGATCGTTGGACCTTCCCCGTTCGGGCGCGCCGAGCGCGCCACCAGGTGGCGCCGCGAGCGGGCCCCCAACCGGGGCCCATCCCCCGGCTGGTCGACCCGAGCAGGTCGTGGCCGCCCGGCCGACACTTGGCGCCCACCAGTCTCCTAGAGGGAGGCCGCCTTGGCAATAGGGGGCACCGGGGTGGGCCGGGGCGCCGGCGCCCCGGCACTACGCTCGACCGGCGATGGTCTTCATCGAGGTGTTCCGCCTGCTCATCGTGCTGATCGGGGCCCTGGCCGGCCTCGAGGTGGGCCGGACCGTCAACGCCTCGCCCGCCCCCGTGGTGGGGATGGTCCTGGGCGCCCTCGTCACCTACGTGGCGGGCGGCGCCCTCGGCCGCTTCCTCCAGCGCCAGCAGGGGATCGCCGTGGCGCCGTTCGCCCGCATCCCGCCCGGCGAGCTCCTGGCCGGCACCGTGACCGGCATGGCCGGCCTGGTGCTCGGGGTGGTCCTGTGCCTGCCGCTGTTGATCCTGGTGCGCTCCCCCCTCGTCTACCCCACCGCCAGCGCGCTGGCCTGGGTGCTCGCCTGCGCCGGGTTCCGGGTGGGAACGGTGAAGGGGGGGCAGGTGGCGGCGTCGGCCGGCCTCTCCCGCCTCCTGTCACCGCCGGCCAAGCCGCCCCCGGGGTTCGCCGTCGTGGTCGACGCCTCGGCGGTGATGGACCATGCGCTGCTGGTCCTCGGGCAGTCCGGCCTCTTGGTGGGGGGGTTGGTCGTCCCCCGCTTCGTGGTCGACCAGGTGCAGGCGATGGCCGCCGCCCCCGATCCGGTCACCTCGCGCCGGGCCCGGCGGGGGCTCGAGGCGATCGAGGCCCTCCGGGAGTCGGGGGTGGCCGTCCAGGTGGTCGAAGACGAGCTCCCCGAGATCGAGGACCCCGGGGAGCGGGTCCTCGAGACCTCCCGGCGGCTGGGGCTGCGGCTGCTCACCTCCTCGGGCCGGCTGCGCGACGCCGCCTTCGATCACGGGGTCCGGGTCACCGACCTGCGCCGGGTGACCGAGCACCTCACCCCCGACCACCCCCCCGGTGAGCGGCTCACCGTCAGTCTCGACCGGGAGGGGACCCAGCCCCGCCAGGCGGCCGGCCTCCTCGACGACGGCAACCTGGTGGTCGTCAACGACGGCGCGCACCTGATCGGCGGCGGTCCGGTCGCCGTCGAGGTGCTCTCGTCGCGGCGGACCACCCAGGGCATCATGGTCTTCGCCAGGGTGGCCGGCGGGGCCCGGGCCAGCGCCCCGTAGCCGGGCGCCCGCCCCTTAGGACTCGTTGACCGCCGCCACCAGCTTCTGGAGCGTGTCCTTGGCGTCGCCGAAGAGCAGCACCGTCTTGTCGTTGTAGAGGAGCTCGTTCTCGATGCCGGCGAAGCCTGGGCGCATCGAGCGCTTCAAGAACACGACGTGCTGGGCCTGGTCGGCGTGGATGATCGGCATGCCGTAGATGGGGCTGCCCGGCGTGTCGTTGGCCGCCGGGTTCACCGTGTCGTTGGCCCCGACCACCAGCGCCACGTCGGCGGTGGGCAGCTCCGGGTTGGCCTCGTCCATCTCCTTCAGCTGGTCGTAGGGGACGTTGGCCTCGGCCAGCAGCACGTTCATGTGGCCCGGCATGCGCCCGGCGACCGGGTGGATGGCGTAGAAGACCTCGACGCCGCGGGCACTGAGCTCGTCGGCCAGCTCGCGGGCGACGTGCTGGGCCTGGGCCACGGCCAGACCGTAGCCGGGGATGATCACCACCTTGCGGGCGTAGGCGAGCAGCACGCCGACGTCCTCGACCGTGGCCGTGTGCACCGACTGCCCGCCGTCGCGCTCGGTGGCGCCGCTGGCCGTCACCACCGAGCCGAAGGCGCTGAAGAGGATGTTGGGCAGGGAGCGGCCCATGGCCTTGCTCATGAGCCGGGTGAGGATGATGCCCGAGGCGCCGACCAGGGTCCCCGCCACGATCAGCAGGTTCTGGTGGAGGGTGAACCCCGACGCCGCCACGGCCAGGCCGGTGAAGGCGTTCAGGAGCGAGATGAGCACCGGCACGTCGGCCCCGCCGATGGGCAGGACGAAGATGACCCCGAGCACCAGGGAGAGGCCGAGCATCACCCACAGCAAGGCGGTGGAGGCGGTCACCAAGATGGCCAGGGTCAGGCCGACGACGACCAGCCCCACCAGGCCGTTGATCACCTGCTGGGCCGGGTAGGTGATGGGTCGCCCGGTCATGAGCTCCTGGAGCTTGGCGAAGGCCACGGCCGAGCCGGCGAAGGAGACGCACCCCACCAGCACCCCGAACAGCACCTCGAGCACCTTGTAGGTGGCGAGCGTCTTGGTGTCGGTGCCGATGAAGTGGGCGATCGAGACCAGCGCCGCCGCCCCGCCGCCCACCCCGTTGAAGATGGCCACCATCTGCGGCATAGCCGTCATCTTCACCAGACGGGCCGCCGGGACCCCGACGGCCACGCCGACCGCCATGGCGACCACGATGAGCCACAGGTGGCCCAGGTCGGGCTGGGCGAAGGTGACCCCGATGGCCAGCAGCATCCCGGCCGCGCCGACCAGGTTGCCGGCCCGCGCCCGCTTGGGGGACGAGAGCCCCTTCAGGGCCAGGATGAACCCGATGAAGGCGACCAGGTAGCACAGGTCGATGGCGGTGCCCCGGCTCATGCGGCGGGATCACCCCCCGGGCCCTTGTCCTCGGCGGCCGCGGCCCGGCCGCGGCCCGGCGACTTCCCCTTGAACATCTCGAGCATCCGGTCGGTGACCACGAACCCGCCGACCACGTTCAAGGTGGCCAGGATGACGGCCACGAAGCCCAGCGCCTCCTCGGCGCCGGTGTGGGCCCCCCCCAGCACGAGCATCGAGCCCACCAGGATCACCCCGTGGATGGCGTTGGACCCCGACATGAGCGGGGTGTGCAGGATGCTGGGGACCTTGGAGACCACCTCGATGCCGACGAACGCGGCCAGGGCGAACACCGTCAGGTACTCGAGGATGCCGCTGGTCATGGCCGACCTCCCTCGGTGGCGCCGCCGAGGAGCTCGGCGGTGGGACCGTGCACCGGCACCCCGTCACGCAGCACGCACGTGCCGACGACGATCTCGTCGTCCCAGTCCGGCGAGACGGCGCCGTCCCTGGCCATGAGGGCCAGGAGGTTCATCACGTTGCGGGAGTAGAGGAAGCTGGCGTGGGTCGCCATGCCCGACGCGGGATTGGCCACACCGACCACCGTCGCCCCCCCGCGCACCACGTCCTCCCCGGCCACGGTGAGCTCGCAGTTCCCCCCCGAGTCGGCGGCCAGGTCGATCAGCACCGACCCCTCGCCCATCCCGTCCACCATCGCCGCGGTGACCAGGACCGGGGCCGTCCGGCCGGGCACGGCGGCGGTGGTGATCACCACGTCGGCCGCCGCCACCTCGGCGGCCAGGGCGGCCCGCTGGCGCTCGAGCTCCTCGGGGGACAGCTCCCGGGCGTAGCCGCCGGACCCCTCGGCGGTGACGCCCAGGTCGACGAAGGTGGCGCCCAGGCTCTCGGCCTCCTCCTTGGCCGCCGTCCGCACGTCGTAGGCGCGCACCACCGCCCCCAGCCGGCGGGCGGTGGCGATGGCCTGCAGGCCGGCCACCCCCACTCCCATCACGAGGACTTTGGCCGGCGGCACGGTGCCCGCCGCCGTCATGAGCATGGGGAAGAAGCGGCCGAGCCGGGAGGCGGCCGCCAGCGCGGCGCGATACCCCGACACGGTGGCCTGCGACGAGAGGGCGTCCATGCTCTGGGCCCGGCTGATCCTGGGCAGGAGGTCGAAGCTGAACACGTTGGCCCGTTTGGCGGCCAGCACGGCCAGCGCGTCCACCGAGCCCGCCGGCTGGAGGAAGCTCAGCACCACCGTGCCGTCGTCGACCAGCGCCGCCTCCTCGGCGTCGAGGGGCTGGACCCGGGCGACGGCCGAGGCCCCCTTGTAGAGCGCCGCGGCGTCGAGGGCGATCGAGGCGCCGGCCCCGGCGTAGTCCTCGTCGGTGAAGGCCGCCTCCCGACCGGCCCCGGCCTGGACGGCGACCTCCCACCCGGCGGCCACCAGCCGCTTGGCCACGTCCGGGACGACGGCGACGCGCCGCTCCCCCGGGCGCGTCTCGGTGGGGACGGCCAATTTCACGGTGGCTTTCTACCAGCTGGCGGCCTCCGGGCCCGAATCTGGGCGTCGGGAGGTGGCGCCGGCCTCAGCCGGCCGGCGGGGTGGCCGCACCCGGCGCGCCGCCCAACGTCGGCACGGCCGGCGTCGCCGGCGGGGCTTCGCCGCGGGCGTGGGCCGGCCGGGACTCCGGCTCGCCCTCTTTGTCCAGCACCAGGTCGACGAGGTCGATGCCGTCGGCCTGGCGACCGCCCGGGCCTCCGCCGGTGACGTCGCCGTGCTGCGGGCTCTCGGCGTGCGCGCCGCGGAACGGCCAGTCGTCGCCCTCCGTCCACCCCGGCCCCTCCAGCGGGAAGCGGAGCCCGGGCACGTTCGACAGCTTGGCGGCGTTCTCGGCGTCGAGCGGCGGGGCGAAGAAGTACCCCTGGGCGGCGTCGCAGTCGAACTCGCGCACGATGGCAGCGTGGTGCGCGCTCTCCACCCCCTCGGCCACCGCCGCCATCCCGCAGCTGTGGGCGAGATGGACCACGGCCTGGACCACCATGCGGTTGATGCCCTCGGTGCTCTCCAGCCCGTTCACGAACGACTGGTCGATCTTGATGGTGTTGACCGCCAGCCGGCGCAGCACCTCGATCGAGTTCCAGCTGGTGCCCACGTCGTCCACGGCCAGCTGCACCCCCTGCGCGGCGATGGCCCGCAGTTCGCCCACCGCCTGCTCCTCGGACATCGAGTGCTCGGTCACCTCGACCGTGAGGCGGTCGGGCGGCAGCCCGGACCGCTCCAAGGCGGTGGCCACCGCCGACGACGCCACGCCCCGACGCAGCTGGACGAGCGAGCAGTTGACGGCGAGCTGCACGCTGGACGGCCACTCCATGGCCTGGCGGCAGCCCTCGGCCAGCACCCACTCGCCGAGGGCGACGATGTCCCCGTTCGCCTCGGCCCAGGGGATGAGCAGCTGCGGCCGGATGACGCCCTCGGTCGGGTGGTTCCAGCGCAGCAGCCCCTCGAACCCGAGCAGCCGGCCCGAGCCGAGGTCCACGATCGGCTGGAAACCCAGGCTGGGCTGGCCGGCCAGCACGGTCGGCCGGTCGGCCCGCCCCAGGGTGCGCCGCTCGTCCTCGCCTGCTGCCACGCTTCCCCCTCTGCGCCGTCCCACGGACCATCCCGCCCGAGGCGATCCGCTAAATCATGCCTGATCGCCGACAGGTGCGCGGCCACCGTCGGCCGGCACCGCCACCCCCTGGGCGGGCGGCCCGGTCGGCGGCTCGCCGGTGCGGTCCGCTCAGCCGCCGCGGGCGGCCCGCAGGAACGCCGGCCACTCCCCGCCGCCGTGGGCGACGAGATTGGCACCGGTGACGTAGGCGGCGAGCGGGGAGGCCAGGAAGAGGCAGCAGCCGGCCACGTCGGCGGGGGTGCCCATCCGCCCGAGCGGGACGGTGGCGGCGACCCGGGCCAGCCCCTCGGGGCCGCCGTAGTGTTCGGGGCCGGCGCCGGTGTCGAGCAGGCCGGCGGTGACGCAGTTGACCCGCACCTTGGGCGCCCACTCGACGGCCAGCGTCTGGGTGAGGTTCACCAGCCCCGCCTTGGCCGCGCCGTAGGCGGCGGTCCCCGGCGAGGGCCGGAGCCCCGACACGCTGCCCACGTTGACGATCGACCCGCCGTCACCGTGCTGGAGGACGGCGTTGGCGGCCTGCGCGCAGTAGAGCGGGGCCAGCAGGTTCAGGGTCACCACCGAGGCGAGGAAGCGGGGGGAGGCGTCGGCGGCCAGCGCGTACGGCGAGCCGCCGGCGTTGTTGACCAGCACGTCGAGCCGACCGAACCGCCCGACGGCCGCGTCGATCAGCGCCTCCGCCTGCTCGGGCTGACGGACGTCGGCCTCCACGAACTCGGCCGAGCGCTCCCCGCCCCCGGGCGCCGGCGCCGTGGGGAGGCCCCCCTCTGGGCGGTGCCGGCCGCAGACCACCACGTCGGCGCCGGCGGCGAGGAACGCCCGGGCGATGGCCCGGCCGACCCCCCGGCCGCCGCCGGTCACCACCACCGACCGGCCGCCGAAGTCGAGCGCGGCGACCGCGTCGGGCAGCGGCCCGTCCCCCCCGTCCGTCCCCTCCGCCGTGCCGCCGTCCACCGCGCCCAACCCTACCGGCGGGCGTCCCCGCGCCGCCGACCCCCCGTGGCCGCCGGCGCGCCCGGTCGCCTAGGGTGCTGCGGTGCCCATCGAGACCTTGCGGGAGCACCGGGCCGTGGCCGAGGTGGTCATCGACCACCCGCCGGTGAACGCACTCGACGTCGCCGGGTGGTTCGCCCTGGCCGAGGCCGTCACCGCGGCCGGGCGAGTGGCCGACACCGCGGTGGTGGTGCTCCGGGCCGAGGGTCGGGGGTTCTGTGCCGGGGTCGACATCAAGGAGATCCAGGCCGAGGGGGACGCCGCCCTGGTGGGGGCCAACCGCGGCTGCGCTGCCGCCTTCGCCGCCGTCTACGACTGCGAGGTGCCGGTCATCGCCGCCGTCCACGGCTTCTGCCTGGGCGGCGGGATCGGCCTGGTGGGCAACGCCGACATCGTCGTCGCCGCCGACGACGCCACCTTCGGGCTGCCCGAGGTCGACCGGGGGGCGCTCGGTGCGGCCACCCACCTGGCCCGGCTGGTGCCCCAGCACCGCATGCGCCAGATGGTCTACACGGCCCAGCCCGTCCCGGCCGCCGAGCTGGCCGCCTACGGGTCGGTGGCCCGGGTGGTCCCCCGGGCCGAGCTGCGCGGCGCCGCCCTGGCGCTGGCCGGCGAGATCGCCACCAAGAACCCGTCGATCATCCGCCGGGCCAAGGAGTCGCTGAACGGGATCGACCCGGTGGACGTGAAGCGGAGCTACCGCTACGAGCAGGGGTTCACCTACGAGCTGCACGTGCGTGGGGTGGCCGACGAACAGCGGGCGGCCTTCGTGGAGAAGCGGGCCCCGGTGGTCGGGCCCCCGGCCGAGGACGGGGGCGGCGCCCCCCGCTGAGGGGCCCGCAGCAGCGATGGCCGACAAGCGCACGACGCCCGAGGAGATGGTGGCCGAGCTCCGCTCGGGCATGACCGTCGGCTTCGGCGGCTGGGGGTCCCGGCGCAAGCCCATGGCCGTCGTCAGGGCCATCTGCCGGTCCGATCTCCGTGACCTCACCGTCGTCTCCTACGGCGGTCCCGACGTGGGGCTGTTGTGCGCGGCGGGCAAGGTGCGCCGGGTGGTGTGCGGCTTCGTGACCCTGGACTCGATCGTCCTCGACCCCCACTGGCGGGCCGCCCGCCAGGGCGGCCGGGTGGCGCTGACCGAGCTCGACGAGGGCATGTTCTTCGCCGGGCTGCAGGCCGCCGCCTGGCGGGTCCCGTTCCTCCCCACCCGGGCCGGCCTGGGCTCCGACGTCTTGGTGGTCAACCCCGAGCTGCGCACCGTCCGCTCCCCCTACACCGACGGGCCGTTCGCCGACCCGGCCGACGCCGGTGCCGAGTTCGTGGCCGCCCCCGCCCTGCGGCTCGACGCCGCGGTGGTCCACGCCAACCGGGCCGACACGGCCGGAAACGCCCAGTTCCTCGGGCCCGACCGGTTCTTCGACGAGCTGTTCTTGGGGGCGGCGGCGCGGCGGTTCGTCACCGCCGAGCGGGTGGTGGCCAACGGGGCGCTGGCCGAGGAGGGGCCGCTCGGGGCGGTGACCGTCCACCGGCTCCTCACCGACGCGGTGGCCGAGACCCCGGGCGGCGCCCACTTCACGGCCTGCCCCCCCGACTACGACCGGGACGAGGCGTTCCAGCGCGAGTACGCGGCGTCGGCCGCCGACCCCGACGCCTGGGCCGCCTTCCGCCGTCGCTACCTCGACGTCGACGAGGACGGCTACCGCGCCGCCGTCGGCGAGCCGACCGGGGGCCCGCGGTGAGCGACGGCGCGCCCAGCCGGGCCGAGGTGTGCGCGGTGGCCTGCGCCGAGGTGTGGCGCCATGCCGGGGAGGTCATGGTCAGCCCGTTCGGCACGATCCCCTCGCTCGGCGCCCGCCTGGCCAAGCTGACCTTCAGCCCCGACCTCTCGCTCACCGACGGCGACGCTGCGCTCGTGGTCGGCGCCCCGCCGCTCGGCACCGCCCCCGGCGACCTGGTGCGCGAGGCGGCGATGCCCTACCGCAGCGTCTTCGACGTCGTGTGGTCGGGCCGACGGCACGTGATGATGATGGCCAGCCAGATCGACCGGACCGGCAACCAGAACCTCTCGGCCATCGGCGACTGGGCCCGGCCCAGGGTGCAGCTGGTGGGGGTGCGCGGGGCGCCGGGCAACTCGGTCAACCACCCCACCAGCTACTGGGTGCCCGACCACTCCCCCCGGAGCTTCGTCGAGAAGGTCGACGTGGTGAGCGGCGTCGGCTACCACCGGGCGGCGGCGGCCGGGCCGGGGGCCACCCGGTACCACGACGTGCGGGCGGTCGTCTCCAACCTGGGCGTCTTCGACTTCGAGACCCCGGACCGGGTCATGCGGGTGCGCTCGGTCCACCCCGGGGTGCGCCTCGACGAGGTCGTGGCGGCCACCGGGTTCGAGCTGGTGGTGGCGGACGACGTGCCCACCACCCGCCTCCCCTCCGACGAGGAGCTGGCCCTCCTGCGCGAGGTCCTCGACCCGGCGGCGACCCGCGACAAGGAGGTCCGGGGCTGACCGCCGCGCCCGGCGGCCCCGGTCCTCAGCGATCGGGCCTCACCGGTCGCCGCGGCGCAGGAGGTTGGAGACCCGCTGGTGGGTCACCCCGAAGAGGCGGGCGACGGCCGGGATGGTGGCGCCCTCCCGGCGCAGCCCCCCGACCAGCTCCCGGCGCACCTCGCCGCTCGCCTCCGAGAGGCGGGCGAGCATCCGGCTGAGCAGCTGCATGGAGCCGGGCGCCTCCTCGGCGCCCAGGAGCTCCCGCCACCCCCCACCGCCTCGGCGGGCGTGGCGGAGCTCGTCGACGCGGCGCGCCAGCTCGGAGTGGTCCTCGGCCAGCCGGGCCAGCGCCTCGGCCAGCCGGTCGAGGGCCGCCAGGGCGTGGTCGTCCTCGGCTGCTGCCACCCTCACCTCCACCTGGCGGTCAACCGGTTCCATCTCGCCTCGCCCCCGGCCGGCCCCTGCGGCGCCGCAGGTCCGTCGGGTCTCCGATACCCACCTCCCGGGGGGATGAAACCCCCCTGGCAGGGTCAGCCGGGCGAGCTCCAGACGATCTCGACCCAGTGGCGTCGCGGGCCGATCCCCTCGGCGATCAGCTCGCGGACCTGCTCGAAGAACCGGTCGGCCTCGCTGCCCAGGCGCGGCGCCCTGGTGTGGAGGCGGATGTGGAGCACGTCACCCCAGCCGTCGCGGAACTCCGCCCTGGTCAGCAGGTTCTCGCCGCCCTCGGGCATCGCCTCGGACAGCGCGGCCAGCACCTCTTTGACTGTCCGAGCCGCCGGCACCCCACCATGGTGGGTACTCCGTCGCCGTCGGACCAGGGACCTTGGTCCCGTTGTGGCGTTTTCGCCCGGGCCGCCTACCGGGAGAGGACCACCGAGGAGCCGTGGCCGAAGAGCCCCTGGTTGGCGGTCACCGCCACCCGGGCGCCCTCGACCTGGCGACCGTCGGCCTCCCCCCGCAGCTGCCAGACCGACTCGCAGACCTGGGCGATGGCCTGGGCCGGGATGGCCTCGCCGAAGCACGAGAGCCCGCCGCTCGGGTTGACCGGCACCCGGCCGCCGAGGGCGGTGGCCCCGTCGCGCAGGAGCCGCTCGGCCTCGCCCTCGCCGCACAGCCCGATGTCCTCGTACCAGTCGAGCTCTAGGGCGGAGGAGAGGTCGTAGACCTCGGCCAGGTCGACGTCCTCGGGCCCGATCCCCGCCTCCTCGTAGGCGGCGCGGGCGACCGAGGGCCTAAAGCCGAGGCCGTCGCCGGCCACCGCCGCCGCCGAGTCGGTGGCGAAGTTCGGCATCTCGATGACCGTGTTGGGGTACCGGGGCGTCACGGTGGAGACCGCGTCCACCGTCACCGGCGGCCGGCTCCCGGCATGGCGGCGGGCGAAGGCCATGCTGGTGAGCACCAGCGCCGCCCCGCCGTCGGAGGTGGCGCAGATCTCGAGCAGGCGCAGCGGGTCGGCCACCACCGGCGAGGCCAGGACCTCCTCGACGGTGACCTCCTTCTTGTACCGGGCGTTGGGGTTGGCCAGGCCGTGACGGGCGTTCTTCACCTTCACCTGGGCGAAGTCCACGTCGGTGGCCCCGAACCGGTCCATCCTGCGGCGGGCGTAGAGGGCGAAGTAGGTCGGGTTGGTGGCGCCGAGGAGGTGGAAGCGCAGCCAGTCGGGGTCGTCGCGTCGCTCGCCCCCCACCGGCGCGAAGAACCCTTTGGGGGTGGTGTCGGCCCCCACCACCAGGGCCACGTCGCACAGGCCGGCCAGGATCTGGGCCCGGGCGTTGGCGATGGCGGCCGCCCCCGAGGCGCACGCCGCGTAGCACGACGAGACCCGGGCCCCCGTCCACCCGAGCGCCTGGGCGAAGGTGGCGCCGGCCACGTACCCCGGGTAGCCGTTGCGGATGGTGTCGGCGCCCGAGACGAACTGGACGTCCGTCCACGCGATCCCGGCGTCGGCCAGCGCCTGGCGGGCGGCGACCAGCCCGTACTCGACGAAGTTGCGCCCCCACTTGCCCCAGGGGTGCATCCCCGCGCCGAGCACCGCCACCCGGCGGTCGTCGGCGACGGTCACCGCGTCGCCCCCGGGCCTTCGAGCGGTCGCCACTTCCACACCAGGTACTCGTGGTCGTCGTCCTCGTAGAGGGTGTCGAGCACCAGCGCCACCTCCTGGCCGACCGACAGGTCGTCGACCGACACCCCGGCGACCACCTGCCCCATCACCACCATCCGCTCGGCCTCGAGCTCGACGGCGGCCAGGGCGAAGGGGACGTAGGGGTCGGCGGCCACGTACGGCGGCGGCGGCTGGTAGCGGGCGTCGGTGTAGGACCAGATCCGCCCGGTGCGCGACAGCTCGACCGTCTCGAACTCGCCCGACTCGCAACCGGGGTTGGCGCAGAAGTGGCGCTCGGCCGGGAAGGCGAAGGTGCCGCACCCCACACAGCGCGACCCGAGCAGTGCCGGAGAGGACCGGTCGAGGGTGAACCAGCCCTCGACCGCCGCCACCGGGGTCTTGGCCACCGCCCTCAGCCCAACCGCTCGATGACGGTGGCGTTGGCCTGGCCGCCACCCTCGCACATCGTCTGCAGCCCGTAGCGGCCGCCGGTGCGCTCCAGCTCGTTCAAGAGGGTGGCCAGGAGGCGGGCGCCCGAGCACCCGGTCGGGTGGCCGATGGCGATGGCCCCGCCGTTGGGGTTGACCCGGTGCATGTCGGGGTGGAGCTCGCGCTCCCAGGCGAGCACCACCGAGGCGAAGGCCTCGTTGATCTCCACCACGTCGATCTCGTCGAGCGAGAGCTTCGACTTCTCCAAGATGTGCCGGGTGGCGGGGATGGGCGCCGTCAGCATGATCTGCGGGTCGTTGGCCGCCACGGCGAAGGTGTGGAACCGGGCCCGGGGCCGGAGCCCCAGCCGGGTGGCGGCGGCCTCGCTCATCACCAGCACGGCGGCGGCCCCGTCGGAGATCTGCGACGAGGTGCCGGCGGTCACCGTGCCGTCCTCCGAGAAGGCCCCCCTGAGCGAGGCCAGCTTCTCGAGCGTCGTGTCCCGGCGCACGCCCTCGTCGAAGTCGAAGTGCCCCTCGGGCAGGAACTGGCCCTCCTTGGGCTGGACCCAGTCGGCGTAGCGGGTCTCGAGAGCGATGATCTCGTTGGTGAACCGGCCCTCGTCGGTGGCCGCGGCGGCGCGGCGGTGCGACTCGAGGGCGAACACGTCCATGTCGGCCCGGCTCACCTTCCACCGCCGGGCGATCTCCTCGGCGCACTCCCCCTGGTGGATGAGGTCGTAGTGCTGGAGGTACATGGGGCCGTAGGCCTCGCCGGGGCCGGGGTCGGTGGTCGAGCCGATCGGCACCCGGCTCATCGACTCGACGCCGCCGGCGATCACCACGTCCATGGCCCCGGCCATCACCGCCTGGGCGGCGAAGTGCACCGCCTGCTGGGCCGAGCCGCACTGGCGGTCGACGGTGGTGCCGGGCACCGTGTCGGGGAACGACGCGGCGAGGGCGGCGTTGCGGGCGATGTTCATCGCCTGCTCCCCGACGGTCATGGTGCACCCCATGATCACGTCCTCGACGTGGCCGGGGTCGATACCGTTGCGCTCGACGAGGGCCAGGAGCGGCTGGGCGGCCAGGTCGACCGGGTGCCACCCCGACAGCCGCCCGTTGCGCCGGCCGACCGGGGTGCGCACGGCGTCCACGATGACCGCGTCAGGCATCGGCCCATTGTTGCCGAGCAGTTGATGGTGTGTCAGATTCTGCCCCGATGGACCTCACCTACACCGCCCCCCAGGAGGCGTTCCGGGCCGAGGTCCGCAGCTGGCTGGCCGACCACGCCCCCGCCCCGGGCTCGCTGGCCTCGCTGGACACCGCCGAGGGGTTCGAGCAGCACCGGGTGTGGGAGGGCCGCCTGGCCGCCGACCGCTGGTCGGTGGTGAGCTGGCCGACCGAGTACGGCGGGCGGGGCCTGGGCATCTTCGAGTGGCTCATCTTCGAGGAGGAGTACCACCGGGCCCGGGCGCCGCGCCGGGTGGGGCAGAACGGGATCTTCCTGCTCGGCCCGACCATGCTCGAGCACGCCCGCCCCGAGCAGCGGGCCCGCTTCCTCCCGCCGATGGCGACGGGCGAGGAGATCTGGTGCCAGGGCTGGTCGGAGCCCGACGCCGGCAGCGACCTGGCCGCCTTGCGCAGCCGGGCCGACCGGGCCGACGGCGGTTGGCTGCTCAACGGGCAGAAGACGTGGTGTTCGAGGGGGGCCTTCGCCGACTGGTGCTTCGGCCTCTTTCGCAGCGACCCCGGGGCCGAGCGCCACCGGGGCCTCACCTACTTCCTCTTCCCGCTCGACGCCCCCGGGGTCACCGTCCGCCCCATCCCCCAGCTCGACGGGGAGGCCGGGTTCGCCGAGATCTTCTTGGAGGACGTCTTCGTCCCCGACGCCCACGTGCTCGGCGCGCCGGGCGAGGGGTGGAAGGTGGCCATGTCGACGGCGGGGAGCGAGCGCGGGCTGAGCCTGCGCAGCCCGGCCCGCTACACCGAGGCGGCGTCGCGCCTGGTCGACCTCTACCGGGCCCGTGGCGCCAGCGGCCCGGCCGCCGACGAGGTGGCCCGGGCCTACGTCGACGCCGAGGCCTACCGGCTCAGCACCTACTGGACGGCGTCACGGGTGGCCGACGGCCACGCCGTCGGCCCCGAGGCCAGCTGCAACAAGCTCTTCTGGTCCGAGACCGACCTGGCCATCCACCGTGCCGCGCTGGCCCTGCTCGGCCCCGAGGCCGAGCTGCTCGAGGGCGGCGAGGGCGGGCCGGGGGCGGCCCACCCCGGGGAGTGGCTCGACGGCTACCTCTTCGCCCTGGCCGGCCCGATCTACGCCGGCACCAACGAGATCCAGCGGACGGTGGTGGCCGAGCGCCTCCTCGGCCTGCCGCGGGGCTGAGGGGGCCCGGTGCGCTTCGCCTTCACCGAGCAGCAGCTCGAGCTGCGCGCCGCCGTCCGCCAGGTCCTCGAGCGCCAGTGCACCGCCGGCGACCTGCGCGCCCTGGCCGACCTGCGGCGCACCGGCGGCCACGCCCACGGGGACGTCGGCCGGTCGGCCGAGCGGTGGGCGGTCCTCTGCGAGCTGGGGGCCCCGGGCCTCCTGGTGGGGGCCGACCACGGCGGCCTGGGGCTCACCGACGTCGAGCTCGTCGGCGTGGCCGAGGAGGCCGGGCGGGCGGCCCTGCCCGAGCCGCTGGTGGAGTCGGCGGCGCTCGCCGCGCCGCTCCTGGCCGCCGTGGCGCAGGCGGCGGCCCCCGGCTCGGAGGCCGAGGCGGTCGCCACCGGCGCCCTGCCGGCGCTCGCCCGGGGCGAGCTGGTCGCCACCGTGGGCGGGGTGGAGGCCACGGCGGCGGGCCCGGCCACCACCACCGGCCCGCCCGGGGAGCGGGGCGCGGTCACCACCGCCCGGGTGGCCGGGGCCACCGGGGCCGGGCTCCTCCTCCTGGCGCTCGAGGCGCCGGGATCGGGCTGGGAGCTCCACGCCGTCGGCGCCGACGCGGCGTGGGTGACGACCACCCCGTCGATCGACGCCACCCGCGATCTGGGCACCGTGGAGTGGACCCCGGGGCCGGCGACGGTCCTGGCCACCGGGCGGCGCGCCGCCGACCTGGTGGCCCAGACGGCCGACCGCGCCGCCCTGGCCACGGCCGCCCAGCTGCTCGGGCTGGCCGACCGCCTGATCGCCCTGGCCGTCGACTACGCCCGGGACCGCCACCAGTTCGGCCGGCCCATCGGCTCGTTCCAGGCGGTGCAGCACCCCCTGGCCGACGCCCGGGTCCGGCTCGAGTTCGCCCGGCCCGCCACCTACCGGGCGGCCGACTCGCTCGCCCGGGGGCTGCCCGAGCGCGCCGAGCACGCCTCGATGGCCAAGGCGCTCGCCTCCGACGCCGCCGACCTGGCCGCCCGGGTGGCCCTCCAGGTCCACGGGGCCATCGGCTACACCTGGGAGTGCGACCTCCACCTCTACCTGAAGCGGGCCTGGGCGCTCTCGGCCGCCTGGGGCGACGCCGCCACCCACCGGGCCCGGGTGCTCTCCGCCGCCCTCGCCCGCACCACCGACTGACCCGGCCGCCGGGGCCGGCCCCCGTGTCCGATTCCCGCCAGACAACCCGGCCGCGGCCTGTCACGATGGGCCGGGTGAGCGAGGAGTCCGACCGCCGCTACCGGGCCGTGGAGAGCCGCGACGCCCGCTTCGACGGCTGGTTCTTCACCGCCGTCACCTCGACCGGCGTCTACTGCCGGCCCAGCTGCCCGGCCACGACCCCCAAGCGCGAGAACGTCCGGTTCTACCCGAGCGCCGCCGCCGCCCAGCAGGCCGGCTTCCGGGCCTGCCTGCGCTGCCGGCCCGACGCCGCGCCGGGCTCGCCCGAGTGGAACGCCCGGGCCGACGTGGTGGCCCGGGCCATGCGGCTGATCGCCGACGGCGTCGTCGACCGCGACGGGGTGGGCGGCCTGGCCGCCCGGGTCGGCTACAGCCAGCGCCAGCTCCACCGGCTGCTCGTGGCCGAGGTGGGGACGGGCGCCCTGGCCCTCGCCCGCGCCCAGCGGGCCCAGACGGCACGCCTGTTGGTCGAGACGACCGACCTCCCGGTGGCCACCGTCGCCTTCGCCGCCGGGTTCACCAGCGTCCGAGCGTGCAACGACACGTTCCGCCACGTCTTCGCCACGAGCCCGGGCGAGCTGCGGCGCCGGGCGCGCCGGCGAACCGGCGCACCGCCGGCGCCCGGCACCGTGACCCTGCGCTTGGCCCACCGCCGGCCGATGGCCGCCGGCGCGCTGCTCGACTTCCTCGCCGCCCGGGCGGTGCCCGGCGTCGAGGGGCTGGTCGGCGCCGACTACCACCGCAGCCTGCGCCTCCCCCACGGCGAGGGGGTGGTCGGGATCTCGGCCGACGGCGAGGGGCTGCGGGCCACCCTGCGCCTCGGCGACCTGCGCGACCTCACCGCCGCCGTCAACCGGTGCCGGCGCCTCTGCGACCTCGACGCCGACCCGGTGGCGGTCGACGCCACCCTGGCCGAGGACCCGCTGCTCGCCCCGCTGGTCCTGGCGGTGCCGGGCCGCCGCGTGCCCGGCACCGTGGACGGCTGGGAGCTGGCCGTCCGGGCCGTCATCGGCCAGCAGGTCTCGGTGGCCGGCGCCCGCACGGTGGCCGGCCGGCTGGTGGCCGCCGCCGGCTCCCCGCTCGCCGCCCCCGACGGCCCGGTGACCCACCTGTTCCCCACCCCCGAACAGGTGCTGGCCGCCGGCGACGCCGACCTGCCCATGCCGGCCGCCCGCAGGCGGGCCCTGCGGGCGCTGGCCGCGGCGGCCGGGTCGGGCGACCTCACCGTCGACCCCGGCGCCGACCCGGCAGAGGTCCGCCGGGCCCTCACCTCGCTGCCGGGCATCGGCCCGTGGACCGCCGCCTACGTCGCCCTGCGGGCGCTCGGGGACCCCGACGCCTTCTTGGAGACCGACCTCGGCGTGCGCCGGGCGATCGCCCGGATGGGCGGGGCCGGTGACGTCACCCGGGCGGCCGAGCGCTGGCGGCCCTGGCGGGCCTACGCCACGGTCCACCTCTGGGCCGCCGACGGCGGCTCGGGGTCGGGCGGTCGGGAGCCACGGGACGCGCCGGGCGAGGGATCCGGACGAAAAGAGAGGGAGGATGCGGCATGAGCGTCGACACGATGGCCAAGAGGGCCGGCGCCGAGCAGAAGGCAGCCGGGACGGGGCGGCTGGTGGTCGAGAGCCCCATCGGCCCGCTGGCCCTCGTGGGCGACGACCGGTCGGTCACCCACCTCTTCCTCCCCAACGCCGCGCCGGGGTGGGGCACCTCGTCGCCGGGGGCGCCGCCGGCGGCGCTGCATCGGGCGGCCGAGCAGCTCGAGGAGTACTTCGCCGGCCGGCGCACCTCCTTCGACCTCGTGCTCGAACCGAGCGGGACCCCGTTCCAGCTGAGCGTCTGGTGGGCCCTGGCCGACATCGACTACGGGCACACCGTCACCTACGCCGAGCTGGCCCGGCGGGTCGGCCGGCCGGCGGCGGCACGCGCCGTGGGCCAGGCCAACGGGGCCAACCCGCTCCCCATCTTCCTCCCCTGCCACCGGGTGGTCGCCACCGGCGGCCTCGGCGGATACGGCGGCGGTCTGGACGCAAAGCGACGGCTCCTGGCCCTGGAGGGGTGGCCCGGCGCCGGGCAGTGAACCGGCGCCGGGCCGGCGTGGCACACTCGGTCGATGGAGACCACCGAGAGCGTCCGTGCGTCCTTCGACCTGACCGGCCGGGTCGCCGTGGTGACCGGCGCGGGGAGCGGCATCGGCCGGGCCACCGCCGAGGTGCTGGCCGGCGCCGGCGCCGTCGTCTACTGCGCCGACGTGCGCGAGCAGGCGGCGGTCGAGGCGGCAGAGGCCATCATCGTGGCCGGGGGCACGGCGGCCGGGCGGAGCGTCGACGTGTCGGAGATCGATGAGGTGGACGCGCTGGTGGCCGACGCGGTCGCACGGCACGGCCGGCTCGACGTGATGTGCAACATCGCCGGGATGATGCTCGACGGCGCCATCCTCGACCTCACCGGGGACGACCTCGACCGCATCATGGCGGTCAACCTGAAGGGCGTCCTCCACGGCTGCCAGGCGGCCGGACGGGTGATGGTCGAGCAGCGGTCGGGCAGCATCGTCAACATGTCCTCGGCCGCCGCGCTCGCCCCCAGCCCGCACATCGGCGCCTACGCCATCACCAAGGCGGCTGTCCTCCAGCTCACCCGGACCCTGGCCGTGGAGGTGGGGCGCCGGGGCGTGCGGGTGAACGCGGTGGCCCCGGGCTTCGTCCCCACCGAGATGACCTCCCGCTACTACCGCCGACCCGACGGGACGATCGACGAGGAGCTGCGCGAGCAGGTCTTGAAGCCCATGCGCAAGTTCGCCCCGCTCGGGCGGGTCGGCTCGCCGTCGGACATCGCCTACTGCGTCCTCTACCTCGCCTCCGACGCCAGCAGCTTCCTGACCGGCCAGTGCCTCAGCCCCAACGGCGGCGTAGCGATGCACTGACCGCCGTGGCTACCCGACGGCGACGGTCACCACCGGCTTGTCGAGGGTCTTGCCGCCCTCAGATCCCAAGAACGGCGCGGTGAAGGCGAAGATCCCGCCGTCCGCGGCCACCTCGTCGTAGCCGCCGGTCCCCCAGTCATAACCCATCCCCACCACCGGGGCGACGAGGGTCTTGCCGCCCTCAGAGCCCAAGAACGGCGCTGTGAAGGCGAAGAGGCCGCCGTCGGAGGCCACCTCGTAGTAGCCGCCGGTGAGCGAGTCGTAGGCCATGCCCACGACGGGCTTGTCGAGGGTCTTGCCGCCCTCAGAGCCCAAGAACGGCGCGGTGAAGGCGAAGATCCCGCCGTCGGAGGCCACCTCGTAGTAGCCGCCGGTCGCCGGGTCAAAGGCCATGCCCACGATCGGGGCGACGAGGGGCTTGCCGCCCTCAGAGCCCAAGAACGGCGCTGTGAAGGCGAAGATCCCGCCGTCGGAGGCCACCTCGTAGTAGCCGCCGGTGCGTGTGTCGAAGGCCATGCCCACGATGGGCTTGACGAGGGGCTTGCCGCCCATCGAGCCCAAGAACGGCGCGGTGAAGGCGAAGACGCCGCCGTCGGCCGCCGCCTCGTAGTAGCCGCCGGTGAGCGTGTCGGCGGCCGAGGCCACCACCGGGGCCACCAGCGTCTTGCCGCCCTCGGAGCCCAAGAAGGGCACTGTGTAGGCGAAGATGCCGCCGTCGCTGGCCGCCTCGAGGTAGCCCGACGGGGTCATGCCCTCGGTCTCCAAGAGGCCCTGTGTCCCGCCGGCTGTGGTCTGGTAGCTGCCCCCGGCCACGCAGCCCCCGCCGACGCAGGCGACCGTGTCGAGCGACGA
>Ga0181536_10001144_pt1 | contig 31361 bp, 34 predicted proteins | sample PEATcosm2014_Bin_41_FD_121105 | JGI IMG/M metagenome (GOLD analysis project Ga0181536, IMG submission 121105) | Peatland microbial communities from MTU Mesocosm Facility, Houghton, MI, USA - PEATcosm2014_Bin17_60_metaG | ecosystem: Environmental > Terrestrial > Soil > Wetlands > Peat | place...
ACCGGCACCTCACCCGATTCAGAGCAGGTTCGCCGCCTTTGCCTCAAACGACATTCGACTCTGCCAGCCTGGAATTATTCGATTGCTCCGATGTGAATCTATTGTTGCGTCAGTCCTTAGCGCTACCGTTGCCGGATTCTGATGTTGCGGAACAGGGCCAGAGTGAATTGGTCGTGGAGTTGCAAACCGATCAAGCCGGTTTTGGAGCGGGCCGGATCGCCGGGGTATTCGGCGACCACCTGGCCGTTTAGACGAACCCGGATGAGATTGTTGCGCGATTCGATCTCCAGGCTGTTCCATTCGCCGGGGCGCTGTACGCCGGTCTTCGCGGGGACAAACGTGTACACGCTTCCGGAAGGGAATCTCTCTTTGTCGTCGTCGATAATCTGGATTTCGTAACCGATGTGAGCGGGGGTGGTCTTCGCGAAGCCGGCTAAGTCCGGCCGTTCGGAATCGGGCTCGCCAATGGCGCTGTGCGCGCGCGAACGGTCGCGGATGGAGACTCCACTGTTGGCGCCGGGCGGAATCCAGTATTCCACGCGCAGATCGAACTCGCCAAACTCGGCCTTGGTGTAGAGCCACGCCTGTTGGTACAGCCAGTCGCGGAAATGCTTCTGGTCGACAGGCCAGGGCGTGGGGAACGGCGCGGGCGGCACGGGGTGGGCGCGCTGTCCCATGAGCACGCCGTCCTGCATGACGGTCCACACGCCCGGGCCGCGGACTTCCCAACCGTCCAGGTTTTTGGCATTGAACAACGGTTTCCATCCCAGATCCGGCGGCAGCGTGACTTTGCCGCTGGCGGCCCATTCCACGCCGCGCGCGAACAGGGCCTGAAAATTCAGGTCGTCCAGATTCGGATTCGGCTCGTTTTTCCAGGTGTGGCCGAGCATGGTCGTGTAGACGCGGCCTTTCCCGTAATCGCGCACCCAATCCATGGGCTCGCCTTGCCGCGAAACTTCCGAGAATGCGTAAGTCAGAATGGTCAAGCCTTCCGCCGGACCGTGCTGGCCGTGGGTGAGTTGCTCGGAAGGATGAAGCCACCAGGCGGGAAGGCCGCGCGTGATGGGGTGGTCTTTCTCCAGCACGAAGACGTCGAAATCATGGCGCGGGCCATGGCCGGGCGGCAAGCCTTCGCCTTGCGGAACGATGTTGACCCGGCCACCGGGACCGATGGCGATTCCCCGGCCGAACGACGGATCGCGCCAGCCCAGCCCGATCATCTGGTTGAACTCCGGCCAGTTGAGAAAGGCGTTGTTGGCGGCGTGAAAGACCACCAGGCCGCCTCCGCCGCGAAGATAGGTTTCCAGCGCGCGTTCGGCATCGGCCGGCCAGCGCGTTCCGGTTGCGGTATGGCCGCCGTTGAAGTTATCGATTACCACGTCGTAGCGGGCAAAATCCGGCAGCTTGGGAAAAGTGGCTACGTCCACGGTAAAGCGGCCGGCGCCTTCCAGGATGGTCTTGATGGCGCGAGTTGCCGCGGCCCAATCGTGGTTGTTGACGCCGTCGACGATTACCGCCGAGAGTGGCCGCTCCGCCGGGAAACCCAGCGACGGGAGCACCGCCAACGCCAATGGAAGCAGGCAAGTACGCATGGCAGGGTTACACTTCCAGCTTCCAGGGGCTGCGATAGCGGGCTTTGAGGAACGGTTTGGCCTCTTCCTGCTGCACCGTCCAGTTAGTTTCGTCCCAATCCAGCCGCGTCTTGTAGCGCATGGCGAGATTCGCCAGCAGGCAGGCGGTGGAGGAACGGACGCAGGTTTCGATTTCGCTGGTGGGCTTCTGGCGCGTCTGGATGCACTGGATGAAGTTTTGCCAGTGCGGGACGTTCATCTGCGCCATCTGGGAATCCTTCTCCCAGGCGGCGGCGGCCAGCTTGGAATTCGGTTTCGGAATCACCCAGCATCCGCTGCGGTCGACGATAAGGGTGCCTTCGGTGCCATGGATGGTGGTGCCGGTGCCTTGCTCGCGGCCAAACAGCGGCAGCGGGTTGCAGGTGCGGCTTTCGTAAGTGGTCAGGTACTTGGGGTAATAGAAGGTCGCGTGCATGGTGTCCGGGGTATCGCGGTTGTCGCGCACGTAAAACTTGTCGCCCAGCGCCACGATAGCGGTGGGCATGGTATCGCCGAAGCACTGGTGCAGCGGATCGATCAAATGAACGCCCCAATCGGTCATGGCGCCGCCGGCGTAATCCCAGAAGTAACGGAAGGTGGGGAACTTAGCCGTGTTCACGCCCCAGCGATTGGGATTGAAGGGCACTTTGGGCGCGGGGCCGAGCCACATGTCCCAATCGAGATCGGCGGGCGGGTCGCAATCGGGCGGATTGCCGTATCCCTCGCGGCTGGTCGAGCCGCTTTGAAAGGCGTGACAGAAGGTGACATCGCCGAGCGTTCCACCCTTCACCAACTCGGCGGCTTTCTTGAAGTAGCCGCCGGACCTCTGCATGGTGCCCGCCTGGACCACGCGGTTGTATTTGCGCGCGGCCTGGACCATCTTCTGCCCTTCTTCCACGTAAGTGCTGGCGGGCTTTTCCACGTATACGTCCTTGCCCGCCTTGCAGGCTTCCACGGTCATATATGCGTGCCAGTGATCGGGCGTGGAGATGCAAACGGCGTCGATGGATTTATCGGCGATGAGGTCGCGAAAGTCCTTGACGGGCTTGGGTGTAAAACCGGCTTTACTGGCGGCGGCCCGCGCCCGTTCCAGATGCGGCAGGTACACGTCGCACAACGCCACGGGCTGCACTTCGGGTATTTTCATGGCATAGCCCAGGTTGCCCGAGCCCATGGCGCCGAGGCCGATAAAGCCAACGGCGATGCGGTCGTTGGCTCCTTTGACGTTGCCGGTGAAGAGCGAGGTAGTGAAGGCTGTGGCGGCTGCCGTCAGGACGTCGCGCCGGAGAATTCCATTTTTGAGGTCCATCATAAGACTAAGATACCGGATTTGAGCGGGGAGTTTGCCCGCGGCGCGGCGGGATGCGCCTGGGCCGATGCTAGACTCGGGCTAGCGGTTGATACGGAACCGGTTCAGCCATATGAAGAGGATGGAACGCATCGCCGAACTGGTGAAAAGCCAGAGCACGCTGGCCCTGGCTACGTGCAGCGCCGGCGGAGCGCCGCGCAGCGCGCCGCTGTTTTATCTGGCTGACGATGATTTGCGATTGTACTGGTTTTCTTCGTCCGCCAGCGAACACAGCAGGAACCTGCGGAAGAACCCCTTGGCGGCGGTGACGATCTATCGGCCCGCCGAAAAATGGAGAGAGATTCGCGGCGTCCAGATGCGCGGCACGGTCTCGCTGGTCGCCGATCGGCTGCGGCGCGCGGCGATAACCAGCGCATATGCCGAACGGTTCCACCTGGGAAGGGCCCTACGGGCGGTGATGTCGCGCAGCAGCCTGTTCGTGTTCCGGCCCGCGTGGGCGCGCTACATCGATAACGGTAAGCGGCTCGGCTACCGGTTCGAGACGCCGCTGTTTCCCTCGGATCTCGAACCGCCGGGCATTCGCTAGACCAACAACGCTCGCACGAGGCGGGCCTCACCGGCGGTCTGTCGATTCGCGGAGGATACGAGCACGTGTGCCCGCCGGCGGAGTTTGAACCCGGCCGCCGCTGCACTTCGATCGGGTGGAGGGACCCGCGCAGCGCCATCCCGGCCCGTACGGCAACCGGTTGATCGATAGGCCGGACCTCAACCGATTTTGCGGAACAGAGCACCCGCCTATACTACCCCGCGCGCCCGCGCCTCACGGACTGGATCCCCGGGCGCAAGCAACGGCCCACGGCGAAGTTGCTCACGCCGGCGGCGGCTTGCTCCCGGAGCGGTCTGAAAACTCGTACGCGTTCCGCCTTGCCGGCGGGAATCCGGCCGGCGGCGGCCCATTTCGACGCCGGAGGCCGTCACCAACGCCAGGCGTCGCGCAGACGGTGCAGTTCGCGAGCGTCGTCGTTTAGCAGTTCGCGGGCACGCCGGTCGACCGCGTCCACGCGGGTGATGTGTTCGATCTCCCCGATGGCCGCGTCCAGCCTCCGGCGATCCAGGCGGTTCTGGTCGAGATCGCGGCGAACGGCGTTGAGGTTGCGCTCGGCCGCGTCGTAATGGCCCCGGTCGGCCATGCCCCACCTATCGCGATGCTCGACGTGGTGCAGGTCTTCTTGCGTTTTTTCGATGATGCGATGGGCACGGCCCCAATCGCGGTTCTGCGCCTGGGCTGGAATCCAACCGGAAAGAACCAAGCCAGCCAAGGCTAGAAATGGTAGTGTGGCGCTTCGCATAAGTACCTCCAACCGGAATTAGTTGCCTGCCGGTTCCAGTTAGCGTATCACAGGCCGCCGACTTTTGATCCTCCGAAGTGCAGGATTTTCCTTGGAACCGTCTTTTGGCTCCGCCAAGCGCCGCATGAGTTCGTCAAACAGCCGTTTGCCATCGGGGCCAGGATTCGGGGCGGTTTCGTCGCAGCTTCCTGGAGCGACGAGGCCGGCGCCGCGACCGTATGCCATTCCCTTGACCTTTGCAACCAGCAACGCCGTGTGCACCCAGACATCGTGTGTTCCTGTCGGCTTGGTTGCGTCATCGAAGGAAGCCCGGCAGGTACCCGAGCCGATTGCAGCGTAGGCGAAGAACAGACGAAACTCACTCGGCAACCGCCGTTCTTATGGTGCATTTCCTTCAGGCGGCCAAGCAAAAACACGCGATGGCCGGTGCGCCGGACCCGGGCACCGGCCATGCCGTCGGCCGCGTCCGCAAAAGGCTTACTTCCCTTTTAATAATCGTCCAGTGGAAACCCGCCCTTCCAGGCCCATTCGAAGAGCAAATGCATCTGGCGCGCGGCGATTTTGTAGGAACGGCCATCCAGCGGAAAGCTCCGGTAGCCGCGGTTGCCGAGCCATTCGCGGCAAGCATCCAATCGGGCGCGCACGCGGTCGCGGCGGAACGGCGCCGCTCCGCGCCCCGGCACCCGGAGCAACCCTTCGGGCAGCGCGAGAACCACGCGCGCAGCCAGAAGCTGAAAACGGAGCATGCTCCGCACGTCCCGCTCGGCGTAGTGCTTCCCCAAAAAAATGGCGACGCCCGAGAACAGATTGCGCGCCATTGCGTACTCGGAGAGACGGGTCTGGCTTTGGCGGCCTTGATGGACCACTTCCACCTCCGGGCACCAGCCAATCCGGTAACCCGCGCGCCGCACCCGCAGACAGAGATCGGTATCCTCGCTGTAGAGAAAGTAGTCCCGGTCGAATCCGCCAATCTCCTCCAGCACCTGGCGCCGAATCGCCAGACAGCAACCGCCGATCCAGCCATAATCGCGCCGCCGCAAACCGCGATCGAGAGCCACCATCCCTTCACCCGGATAGAAACGGCGCGGCAGAAACGGCGCCCGCTCCGGCCCTTCCAGCACTTTGGGTCCGGCCACGCCAGCCCGGGGATTCGCATCGAGAAATCCGGCCAGCGCCGCGAATACTCCCGGCGCGAAGGTCACGTCGGGGTTCAGGAAAAGCACGTGACGTCCCCGGAATCGCTCCCGGTTCTGATTGTGCGCGCAGCCGTATCCGGTGTTTCGCTGGTTGAGGGTCACGTTCCCTTGCATTTGCCGGCGCAGCATGTCTGGGGTTCCATCCGTACTGGCATTGTCCACTACAAATAATTCCCAGCGGACTCCGCGTTGCGCCGACAGCGATTCGAAAAACGCGTCGAGACAATGTGCGGAGTTGTAAGTCACAACGCTGACGGAAAGATCCGGCGTCTCAGACGCCTCGCCAGGCTGTGCGGAGTGTTGCACGCCTCAGGCCTCCAGGCCTTGAGCCTTCTCGAAAGACCGGACGGCTTCCTCGACGCCCACCAAGCGGCACTGCTGGAGTCCGCGATGCCGGGCCAGACGCGCCGCGATGTAGCGGAAGTTCGCCAGAAATCCGGGTTGCGCCAAATCGCCAGTGCGCAGCACGCAGACGAGAGGCTCCGGCCGGGGCCGGTCGATGGCGGCGGACAGGTGAGTCCATAACATGCGCGGCCGCAGTACCAGGTTGAATGGCCGGCTGAGCTTCATCAGAAACGGAAAGCGCCTGATGGGTCCCCATTGAGGCGGCTCAGTGGTAGTCATCGGAATCAGCCAGAGCGAATTTTCCCTGGCGGGCGGAGACGAAGGCGGCTCTGGCACAAGGTAATTCTCGGCCGACGGCCGGTAGGGAATTCGCGGCGCCCGCCGATGGTCTGGCTTCCAGGCGGAAGCGTACCGGTCGGCCGCCAGCGGCTCCGCGGGAGATCCCGGCTCCAACGTCAAATCGTAACGAATTCGCTCTTTCTTCAGAAGCGGAATGAGTTCGTGCGACAGCCAACGGTCGCCGAAGCGCGATGCTTCCGGAGCCGCGTCGAAGACGGAGATGTATCCCTCAATGGCGCCGCGAAGGCAATGGGCCCGCCATGCGCTATCGGCAAAATCGCTGAACCAAATCCCGCGGCTCCCGTCCCACTTCCGGAAATGCGTATGAATTCCCGTGAAGTCGCCATTCTGCTTGAGCCGCGGAATCAGATCGGGACAAGCGTCTTGTATCCAGTTCCGGCCCCAGGTCTGTTCGGTCTGAGGGTCGAAACGGAGGAACCAATTGAATCGCACTGGCTCTTTGGAGAACGCCTCGATGCGCCCGCGCAAATCGGTAAGCTCCCGCAGCGCGACCGTCAGCCCTTGCCGCGGGTCGTCTCGAACAGATGCATACCCATCCGGTTCTACATCGATGGCGAAGATGATCGAACGGTGCATCGATACCTCATTCTAGCCCGCATCCTCCTACTGCCAGTGACCAGCGGCAGGCGAACGGAATCGGTTTCAAAACGGCGCGGCGCGAAAGTTATCCGGAATGATCTGTACATTTCGCTTCTTCAGCCGGGCTTGCCGCTCCAGTGCGCGGTTCCGGCATCGCTGGCCTTCATTCCCGATTCTCGAGTCCATTGCTCCATGCGAAAATCCAAATATGCGGCGGGGGGCGGCATGCGTCTGAATTCGCAGGTTGCGATGGCGGCTCTGGGGATCGCGGCCGGTTTCATGACGCAGCGTTCGCATGCCCGGCAAGCCGCCAGGCTGGCGCCGCCCTCGAGCCAATCGGCTCATCCCGCTTCCACCTCGGCCGCCAATCGCTACGTGGACCCGGCGCTGTGCGAAACCTGTCATGCGGACATGGCGAGGGGTTTCCGCAAAACCGGCATGGGCCGGTCGTTCTACCGGCTGCAGGCCGCCAACGCAATCGAGGATTTCACGTCCGGGAAGCCGTTTTATCACCAGGCCTCGGACACTTACCTGGCCATGATCCGGCGCGATGGCAAATATTATCAGCGCCGCTGGCAAAAGGGATTCGATGGCCGGGAAACCAATGTCGATGAGAAGCAGGTGGACTTCGTCATGGGTTCGGGCAATCATGCGCGAGCCTATCTTCACCTGACGAGCCGCCACACGCTGCAGCAATTGCCGCTGGGCTGGTACTCGGAGAAGGGCGGCTACTGGGCCATGTCGCCGGGATTCGACCGGCCGGATTATCCCGGGTCGACGCGCGTTGTGACCTACGAGTGCATGTTCTGCCACAACGCCTACCCGGCGATTCCGCAGGGCCACGAGGAAGCCGGCGCGCGGGCGGAATTCCTGCCGCCGATACCCGAGGGGATCGATTGCCAGAGACGCCATGGGCCGGGGCAGCGGCACGTGGAAGCGGCCGGCAGGCCGGGCGCGAAGCCCGAGGAGATTCGTGCGGCGATCGTCAATCCGCGGCGCCTGAGCCCCGACCGGGAGTTGGAGGTCTGCCTGCAGTGCCACCTGGAAACCACCAGTTCGGCTCTGCCGCACGCGATCCGGCGGCTGGATCGCGGACCTTTTTCCTACCTGCCGGGACAGCCTTTGGGGGATTTCCATCTGACGTTTGACCGCGCGGGAGGAATGGGCGACAGATTTGAAATTGCGCATGCGGCCTACCGGATGCGCGAATCTCAATGTTTCCTCAAAAGCGCAGGGAAGCTGCGATGCACCACGTGCCGGTGCAGGTTCAGAACTCGCTGCGCAAAGCGCTGGGCGTACAAGTGGTAACGGTGGACTACGCGGAGCCTCTGGCCGATGCGCAAGCCACGGCCGACCGGCTGGGCGCGTTTCTGGGCCCGCCGTTCGACGCGCGGGCAGCCGCGTCGGTTCACCGAAGCCTTCGGCGGCAGGGCCGCGGCGGCTGAACGGCGCGCCGGGGTGAAGGCCAACCGCTCGCCCACAAGCCAAGCGGAAGGTGTTTGGCTCCTGGGTGGATGCGAACTTGATTTGACCGTCACAGTCTGGGGGGCATCGAGATACACCCGCATCTGGTGTGGATCACGAAGTAGCGGCAAATCGCCCGCCGGCCCTTGAAATCCATCGCGACCCGCCGTTGGAGCATGGGGCCGGCTGAATCGCCGTGGTTGAATGAAAGCGGCCACGGAACAACCGCGGCCTTCCCGTGGGGTGCGGTGCGGCAGGCCGCGGATCTCTTCTCCCAGGAGTAATGCAGACGCAGCCTCGTTCCCTGGTGATCTTGGGGTAAAATTGACGGCATCGAGGTCAGGTGGAGAGGATCATCGGACGACATGATTCAAGATCAGGGGTTTGCGCGGCCAGAGTTCAGTGTCGTACTGGTTTCCGACCGGGCGGCAGGCGATCAGAAGTCGTGGGATTACCTGAAGGGAACCTTGCAGGCATTAGCCCGGCAGACCTACACCGGACCGGTGGAGTACCTGCTGGTGGAACACGACACCATTGCAGAGCAGGCGCCGGCCGGGATACTCGCGATCCTGCCCACGGTGCGAGTGCTGCGGTCTCCGTCGAAAGAATCTTTTGGGCTGAAGAACCACGGCGTGCGGCAGGCCCAGGCGGAAATTATCGTGATTTTGGACACGGACTGCCGGCCCGCGCCGGATTGGATGCAACAGATCGCCGCGGCGTGGCGCAAGCATCCGGACGCCGCGGCGATCAGCGGCCACACGGAGTACCCGGGGCGGACCACGATGGAGCGTCTTTCTTCGCTGCTGTCGCGCGCCTATGTCGATCGCGGCAGCGCGGGCGACACCCGGTACGTTTCCAATAACAACTCGAGTTGGCGCCGGGAAGTTTTTCTGGCCCATCCGCTGCCCGAACAGATGGGGCCTTTCGCCAGCCGCATTCAATCGGAAGCCGTGATCCGCGCGGGCGGGCGCCTGCTGTTCGTTCCGGAAATCGGCGTAGTCCACGAGTTCGAAGGCTGGTCCATGGAAGTCGATCAGCGCAAGAACGCCGGCTATGGATCGGTGATCACGCGGTTGAACGATGTTCAAATGCCATACGCCTGGCTGGTTCGAATGGGCGTGGCGTCGATCCCATTCATTATGGCGGGCAGAATCCTCGATCAGTGGACGGATGCGCTGCGCTGCTGGCGTCAGTTCGGCCTGCGGTTTTACGAGTTGCCCCTGGCGATCCTGCTGGCTCCAATCGCGGTTGCGTTGGAAGTGCCCGGGATGCTGGCGGCATTTGGGAATCGCCCGGTCGGCCAGACGGAGTGGCGCTGATGGCGCCGGACGCCGCCGGCCGAGCCGGGCGGATGCCACCGAAGCGGCTGCACATCGCCATCGACCTGACTGCTCTGTTGCCGGAATCCACCGGCGTAGACGTGGCGTTGCTGGGGTTGGTCCGCCACCTATCCACCGTCGATTCCGAAAATCGGTACACCGTGTTCGTGAATCGCGAGGATCGCGCCAGGTTGGGCGGACTATTGCCTGCGAACCTAACCCTGCGAAGCTGTTGCGTGCGGTCCCGGTTGGTGCGCGCGGCGTTCCAGCAAGCATGGTTGCCGTGGGAGTTGGCCTCCGGCGCCTATGACGTGCTGCACTCCCCGTCGTTCCTGATGCCCTTGTGGCCGAGCCATGCGAAGCGAGGCCGGACAAAGCACTTGCTGACGGTCCACGACATGACGTTCTTTTCGATGCCGCAAGTGCATAATCGCCTTCGGCGCAGCGCTGTTTTCCGCGACGCCCTGGCCGCCAGCATGGGCCGCGCGGATCTGCTGAATGTTCCCTCCGACGCGGTGCGCCGGGAGGTGTCGCGCTGGGCGCCGAGCGTCCCTCCGGAACGGATCCGGGTGACTCCATGGGGTATCGATCGCCGATTTTGTCCGGCTCCGGCGAGCGAGGTCGCGGAGCACACGCGCCGGCTGCGCATGCCCCATCCTTACGTGCTGTATGTGGGCACGATCGAGCCGCGGAAGAACTTGCCGATGCTGCTGGAAGCCTTTCGACGCTTCCTTCGATCCGGCAGGCGCACGCATCACCTGGTAGTGGCGGGAGCCTCGGGCTGGGATGCCGAGGGGGTCTATCGTATGGCTGCATCGCCCGAGCTGGCTGGCCGGGTGCACTTTCGGGTTACATTGCGGATGACGATCTTCCATGGGTGTACCGCGGGGCATCCGTATTTGTTTATCCCTCACTCTATGAGGGCTTTGGATTTCCGCCCTTGGAGGCTATCGCCTGCGGGGTTGCCGTGATCACATCGCGGGGATCGTCGCTCGAGGAAAATCTACACGGAGCCGCCACCTTGGTGTCGCCTTCCGATCCCGATGCCCTGGCGGGCGCGCTCGACCGCCTGCTGACGCGCGCAGGCCTTCGCAGCGAGCAAATCCGGCTTGGTCTCGATCGGGCCCGGGAGTTTCCCTGGACCAGGACGGCGCAGTTGGTGCTGGATTGTTATCGTGAGCTGGCGGGACAAGCCCGCGAAATCCCCGCTCGCGCATCATGACGCCAACCGCTTGAGCGACTCCTTCGGTTCGCCCGGCATCTCCGGCCGAATGGTTTGCGGGGCGCGGGCGAAAGCGAAGTACGAGAGGTAATGCGCGCAGGGCTTCCCGGCGATGTGCTCCCGCCGGATATCCCAGCCTGCCGGAATCGCACCCATGCGCAACTCCGCAACCGGCATGAAGGACAGGACCAGTTCGGAACCGCGCAAGGCGTCGGCGTTGCGCTGTGCCAGGGAGTGCCCGTTGAAGATATAGGATGCGACGCCGGCGGAGCCGAGCTACATGAAGTATTCCCGCTTGCGCACGGAGCAGATTGTGAATCAACTTTGGGTAAAAATATACTTGACACACCCTACGCGCCGTGTTACCGTTCCGAAGGAAGGGCGGAACGCTTCTGCGGCATCATGTATACAGTATACGGTGACGAGAGCCACGACGAAACACAACAGCGCGTGTTCGCGGTTGCAGGGCTATTTGGGGATGAGACTGCCTGGGAGTCGGTGAAGAAAAGATGGGCAGACAGGACCGGGGGGAAGCTCTTCCATGCGGTGGATTGCGAGTCCGACACGGGCGACTTTGCCGACTCGCCCCACAGTGAGAATCTGCGACTGTACAAAGACCTAGCCAAACTTCTTGCGAATAGTAATTTGCTTGGCTATGGACATGCCATGGACATCGGTGAGTTCTTTGCGCTATTCCCGGAAGCAGTAGAGAACCAACCCTATTATATGTGCTTCCAAGAAGTGGTCACCAGGTTCGCGCAGTATACTTCAGTGTGCATCCCGCCCGATAAGGTGGAGTGTATTTTCGATCTCAATCACGATGTCGAGTACAACGCTGCTCTTCTGTATTCATACATGGTGAACTTGCCAGAGTGGAAGTTCCATCAGTTTCTAGCGGACAAGATATCATTCGCATCACGTAAGGAACCGGGAATCCAGATGGCCGACTTGGTTGCTCGGGAAACAATGAAGCACATGGATAATATTGTGGGTCCGGTGAAAAGGCTGCCGAGACTCTCAATGAGAGCGCTGGCGAGGACTCGCCGTTTCAAGTTTGACTTTTTCCCGAAGGAATATTTCCAAGACCTCAAACGGAACATCGGGAGGCTAATACGGCCCGGAGGCTCAATAAGCGAATATAAGAAGTGGCGCGAGGGTCATTCCTTGGTAGACAACGCTGCAAATAGACTTCGGTACATGACTTGGCTGCGTTCTATGCAAAACCGTGGATCATCATAGTGGGGAAAGGAGACCTGATGAGACAGTTAGCGGCGGGTATCGTAGTAGGCGTGTTGATAGGCGTTGGGGTAGAGGCACTGGTGGCCCAATCCTCTGTCCGCTGGAGCAAATCGGAAGTGCTCCCCATCGTTATTGTGGAGCCGACGATGGGGCAATTCAAGCCGAAAGATGGATCTCTTATACAGGCGAGTTGGGGTAAAGACGAGGTAACCCCCATGTGCCTTGTAGAACCCGTCGGGACCAATGGTTTTTTCCTCCCAGCAGGATCGCCTACAGGTAATACGTGGAATTGGTGGAGGAAGGACGAGGTTAAGCCGTTTTTGCCCGTGGAATACTCGCTTGGGGGCTTTGTGCCGTCTGAAAAAGGAGCAAGGTAAAGATGACGATGCAGAAACGCACCACGATAGAACCGTATGACATCGTATCCTTGGAGTTCGAGTGCAGGCAATGCCATGCCCGCTATTCGGTGACGTTGGCGGGATTCTCCAAGGCTCAGATGAAGTGCCCGAATTGCGGGGTCCAGTGGCTCAGGGGTATTGATACATCGACGGCTGTAGACTCGCAGGACGTGAAAATCGCTCGTTTCGTGCATTCGGTCCAAGATCTTCAGGCAGCGGGCTTAGAGGCCATCATTCGTCTTGAGATCTCAATGCCGCCAGGGGGCGAAGGTGGTAAGATTGAGTCGTGAAAGCCGAACCAAACACGTCTTCGGAATTTACGGCATTCAAAGTTTTGCTTGGCCGTGTGCTCGCAGTGCCCCACTCCGAAATAGTGCGGCGCGAAGCGGAGTACAAAGAACAGTCGAGGCTCAACCCAAACCGGCGCGGTCCAAAGCCGAAGAAGAAACCCGCTTCCCCCGGCCCTGCCGTTTAGAACGGCTCCTCCGTTTCTCCCTCCTTCCCGATCAGGGATTTGTAGGTAAGCCGCTTGCCCACGATCTGAGAGAGTACAGTCTTGAAGCGTGCGAAGTCGCCGATGTCTTCGCCCGATTCATCCTGACGGTTGTTATAACGGAACGCCTGTTCATCTACGTAGCGGAACAGATGGAACGGCTCGACACTGACATAGGTTCCCTTCAACCCACGCTTCAACAGGCTCCAGAAGTTCTCCATGCTATTGGTGTGTACCTGCCCGTCAACATAGGCTACGGCGTGATCGATTACCCGATGGGTGAACTCATCCAATCCGTCATAGGACTTGAGAGCATCGCTGTAGAGGTTGGTGCCGGCCTCAACGTTGTCGCGCACAAGGGCCTGAAGTGCAGGCTTGCGGCGGTTCTCTACTACGGTCGCGCGAACCTTTCCGCCACGCTCCAGCACAGCCGCAACGATAGCCTTACCGTCCGGTCCCCGTCCTTTGATCTTGCGCTCTCGTTCCGCTTTGTGCATATTGCGGGCCTTGCCGCCGATGAAGGTTTCATCTACTTCGACCTCTCCGCCCAACTTGCCGCCGCTCTTTTCATCCTGCATGGCGAGCCGGATTCGATGAAGCATGAACCATGCGGTCTTCTGTGTGACGCCAAGTGCCCGGTGAAGTTCCCAGGAACTAATACCGTTCTTTGCCCCGGCGATCATCCATACGGCAGGGAGCCATTTATCCAGGCCGATGGGGGAATCCTCGAATACAGTACCCGCCTTGATAGAGAATTGCTTACGGCACTTAGAGCATTTCCAAACGCGGCGGGTCTTCAGGAACATCGGACTATCCCCGCCACAATGCGGGCAGGTCACGCCCTTAGGCCAGCGGGAATCAACGGCCTCCGTGAGCGCAGCATCCGCATCGCAGTAGGTCCTAACCGCTTCCAACAGGGTGCTTGGTTTCTGTTCCATGATTCAATTATGCGCTTGAATCGTGGGTGTGTCAAGTATATTTTTACCCAACTTTGAGCCGGACGCGTCAGCGCCGGCGGCCGCCTGCCTGGCATCCGCAAAATTCTCCGCTGGGGCTTTTTTCGTCCCCATTACTGAGCAGCTCTGACCCCAAGGGCCGAGTTTTCGAGGGTGTCCGCGAAAGTGGAGATAGTCTGAGTCTCGCCTGAAGCCCGAAGAACTGCCCTAAACATCAGAGCATCGACTGGTCAGTTGATTGCCAGCTTGACCGGCTTACCGACACGGCTGAGCATTTCCACGAGCGTATCGATAGTGAACTTGGCCGTTTTCTTGTTTACCACTGGCCGCCCGAGTCTTTTTCTGCGAGCAATGCAGTACGTATATGACTTCCTCGAACTTGGCGACGTACATCACACGGTAGATGCCGCTTGCCTCCCTGATCCAAATCTCTCTCGTGCCGGCGCCGACCCCGTCGCAGGGCTTCCAGTCGGCCGGCTCAAGCCCGGCCTGGACCTTCCCCAACTGGAAGCCCGCTTCCTTCCGGGCGTCTTTTGGGAATGCCGGCAGATCCTCATAGGCAGACCCTATCCAAGGGATCTGTTTTTCATCGTCCATACAACCGGCATGTATACACTTTTATACGCGGCTGCGGGTGCAAGTCAAGGTGCTTGGTGAACGATGTGAACGATGCTCAAGCCGGGCGTGTGCGGTGCTGTCAACAGAGAACGCCGGAGTTGGAAAGTGGCATGCCCTGGGGCCTCCGGTGTTGGCTCCTCAGGTAGGACTCGAACCTACAACCCTTCGGTTAACAGCCGAATGCTCTACCATTGAGCTACTGAGGAGTATCCGCTCGCCCCTTCATTACAACAAACGCCTCCAACCGCTGTCAAATCATCTCGTTCAGCAGTTCCGGACGAGGATGCGGAATCACCACCTTGTTTACCAGCATGCCCTTCTGTCCCACCACCGCCGCGCCGCTGTCGATGGCGCTTTGCACGGCCGCCACGTTGCCCGTCAGCGTCACGAACGCCTTGCCCCCCAGCGCCATCGCCAGGCGAATCTCGATCAACTGCACGTTGGCCGCCTTCACCGCCGCGTCCGCGCCCTCGATTAGCGATGCCACCGAAAACGATTCCAATATCCCCAGCGCCCCCAGCTCCTCCACCTTCGTCCCGCCCGCGATCGCCGGGAAGACCGATTCGTGCAGGTTCGGAATCACGAATGAATCGATGATCGAAAAATTGCCCTGGCTGATTCCCGCCTCGACGCTGGCCTGCACCGCGCTCACGTCGCCGCGCACCATCACCATGTACTTGCCCGAGCAGATCGAGCGCGACAACAGCAGGTCCACGTTCGCCGCTTTCAACATCGCATCGCACGCCTGAAATCCCGCCGCGATGCTGGTCAGTTCGATCAATCCAATGGAATCTTTCGCCATCTTATGCCACGATCTCGATATAATCCGCCGTCACCGCGCGCACCTTGCCGTCAATGCTGGCATGCACGTCCGCGCCCAGCTTGCCCGCTTCCACGCGCCCCACCGCTTGCCCCTTCTTCACTTTTTTGCCCGCTTCCACCACGGGCGCGGCCACCTGTCCGGCATGCTGCTTCAGCTTGATCCGCACCGCAGCCGGACGGCAATCCACCCGCTCGTAGGGCGCTTCCCGCTCGTACTCCTCAATCTGCAACCGCTTGCGCAATTGCGCCAGCGGCAGCCGCCGGTATTCCTTCATGGGGTGCACTTCGACCGGCTTCTGCTGCACGAACTTGAGCCCCGCCGCGCGCCGGTCTTGCTTCCCCTGGTCGCACGCTTCCTTGGGATACAAATCCTCGGGACACGCGTACAGCGTGCAGATTCCGCAGGCGCAGCACAGCTCCGACCACTGATTCCAGATGTCCCCTCCGGTCATGGTGAATCCCAGGCTGCGCATCACCTTGTGTGGCATCACCTCGTAGCCCAGCAGGTAGCGCGGGCAGAATTCCGTGCAGTAGCTGCACTGGTCGCACGCCGATTTGCCGATGTGGTGCATCTCCTCGATGGACCGGGTGCGCCGCGTCATTAAATAATGGTCGCGCGGCAGCACGATCAATCCGCCGGTGGTTTTCGTCACCACGTCGTCCAGGTCGAACGTCAGCGTCCCCATCATGATCCCGCTGATGAACACGCCGAAGTCGCTCACCGTCGCTCCGCCGGCCAGGGCGATCAGGTCGCGAAACGGCGTGCCCACCGGAACCCAGAGACTTTTCGCATTCTTCACCGCGCCGCACACCGAGAGGAATTTCTGCGTCACCGCCTGGCCCTGCTCGGCCAGCGTCACGTTGTACAGCGTCTCCACGTTGTTCACCACGCAGCCCACTTGCAGGGGAATGCCCGCCGGCGGAATCAGCCGCCCGGTGGCCGTGTAGACCAGCTCGTACTCGTCGCCCGAGGGATAGAAATCGCCCAGCAGCACGAACTCGATGCGGTTGTCTTTCAGGGCCGCCTGCAGCGCGTGCAGCGAATGCTGGTTCTTGGTCTTGAGCCCGAATTTCCCCGTTTTCGCGCCGGTGGTGTCCATCATGCGGCTCATCCCGGCCAGAATTTCACCCGGAAAATGCCGCATCAACTCCGCGTCTTTGTGGATCAAGGGCTCGCACTCGGCGCCGTTGGCGATCAGGTACTCCACTTGAGACTGCGCTTTGACCTGCGTGGGGAAGCCCGCACCGCCGGCTCCCACCACGCCGTACTCGCGCAATTTCTCGCTCAGCATAAACTTCAGGATAACGTACGCCGCTTGCCGCGCGCTAAACTTGAGTTTCCGCCATGAAACTCCACAGCCACACCATCACCCAGGGGCGCGACCGCGCTCCCGCGCGCGCCATGCTGAAAGCCATCGGCTTCACCGACGAGGACCTTGCCAAGCCCATCATCGGGGTCGCCAATACCTGGATCGAAACCATGCCCTGCAATTACAACCTGCGCGAGCTCGCCGTGAAGGTCAAAGAGGGCATCCGCGCCGCCGGCGGCACTCCCATGGAGTTCAATACCATCGCCATCTCCGATGGCGTCACCATGGGGACCGAGGGCATGAAGACGTCGCTGGTGAGCCGCGAGGTGATTGCCGATTCCATCGAGCTCGTGGTGCGCGGCCACATGTTCGACGGCGTGGTGGCGCTGGTGGCCTGCGATAAAACCATCCCCGGCGCCGCCATGGCTCTCCTGCGCCTCAACATCCCCGGCGTCGTTCTATACGGCGGCTCCATCCTGCCCGGCCGCCACAACGGACGCGACATCACCATCATGGAAGTCTTCGAAGCGGTCGGCGCCAATGCCGCCGGCCGCATCTCCGACCAGGAATTGCGCGACATCGAAGACCACGCCTGCCCCGGCGCGGGCGCCTGCGGCGGCCAGTACACCGCCAACACCATGGCCACGGTCATGGAGCTCATCGGCCTCTCGCCCTTGGGCACCGCCGCGGTTCCGCAAGTGGATCCGCGCAAAGACGATGTGGCCCGCCGCTGCGGCCGTATCGTAATGGACGCCGTGCGCAACAACCTGCGCGCGCGCGATATCTGCACCCGCAAAGCTTTCGACAACGCCATCGCCGCCGTGGCCGGCACCGCCGGTTCCACCAACGCCGTCCTGCACCTGCTCGCCATGGCGCGCGAAGCCGAGGTCCCGCTCTCCATCGACGATTTCGACGCCATCTCCGCGCGCACTCCGGTCTTCGTCGATATCAAACCGTCCGGCCGCTTCGTGGCTGCCGATATCGATAAGGCCGGCGGCATCGGAGTCATCGCGCGGCGCCTCGTGGAGGGCAAGCTGGCCGATGGCAGCGCCATCACGGTCACGGGACGCACGCTCGCCGAAGAGGCCGCCGGCGCCCGCGAAACCCCCGGCCAGGAAGTCATCCTCCCCCTCGATAAAGCTCTGAAATCGCGCGGCGGCATCGCCATTCTGCGCGGCACGCTGGCCCCCGAGGGCTGCGTCATCAAACTGGCCGGCCACGAAAAGAAACTGCACCAGGGCCCGGCGCGGGTTTTTGAATGTGAAGAGGACGCCATGGCCGCCGTTACCCACGGCAAGATCCAGCCCAACGACGTGGTCATCATCCGCTACGAAGGCCCCCGCGGGGGTCCCGGGATGCGCGAAATGCTGGGCGTCACCGGCGCCATCGTGGGCGCCGGCCTGTCGGATAGCGTCGCGCTGGTCACCGATGGGCGCTTCAGCGGCGCCACCCACGGCTTCATGATCGCCCACGTGGCTCCCGAAGCCTTCAACGGCGGCCCCATCGCGGCCGTGCGGGAAGGCGACCGCATTACGGTGGACGCCACCCGCGGCGTGATCGATATCGATATCGCCGCGGAAGAACTGGCGCGCCGCCTGGCTGCCTGGAAGGCGCCCGCTCCGCGCTATCCGACGGGCGTTTTCGCCAAGTACTGCGCGCTGGTGCATTCGGCTTCCGAAGGCGCGGTCACATCCCCGCGCGGCTCCGGTATACGGCCCGCCCCGGCTTAGGAAGCCTCCAGCTCTTCGGCCATTTCGAGCAGTTTCGTCACGGTGTTCCAATTTCGCCCCGTGCCGGCTACCTGGAGGGTTTTCTCGATGGAGGTCCAGGGAACTTTGGGGCGCGCCTGGCCATGGGGGTAATAGATGTACAGCTCGCGGCCTCGCAGGCGCAATTCCTCGGGCGCGATCTCCATCCGCAGAACTTTTTCGCGGGCTTCCGGCGCGGGCTCGCTCGCCAGGAAGGTGACCAGCAGCCGGCTGGGATCGATGCCTTCGCGCGCGGCGAAGGGGTTTTGGGCGATTGTCTCGCGCAGTTCCGCCGGAGTGCGCACGATCACCGCCGGCCGGAAGCCGAACTGCCGCTCGATGGCTTTTTCGATGCGCGCGGCGAGCGGCGCGGGGTCGCCCTCGTCCGCGCGGAACACCACGTTGCCGCTCTGCACCAGGGTGCGCGCGCCGCGCAGTTTCAGCGACCCATAGAGCCCGCGCAGATCGTCCATTTTGATTTGGTTGTGGCCGCCGACATTGATGCCGCGCAGCATGGAAATCAGAACCCTCATCCTGGGATACAGGATACTGCGGTTGAGCCTTGCTAAACTGTAGGTCTGACTTATGGCGATCAGCAAAGAACTCCTGGAGATCCTGGTGTGCCCCGTTTGCAAAGCGCCGGTTGAGCCCAAGCCCGACCAGAGCGGATTGAAATGCGTCCAGTGCCATCGCGTGTACCCGGTGCGGGATGACATCCCGGTGATGCTGGTGGACGAGGCAAGAGTCGAAGGATAAGTGACCAGCATTCTCGAATGTCTGCCGCGAGGGAGCCGGGTGGCGATTCTCCGGCTGCGGTCGCTGGGCGACTGCGTGCTCACCACACCCGCGCTCGATATTCTGAAACACGCGCGCCCGGACCTGCGCCTGGCGATCGTGGTGGAACCGCGCTTCGCCGAAATCTTCGCCGGCAATCCGCATGTGGATGAGATTCTGCCGCCTGCCCTGGGCGCGCTGCGGCGCTTCCGGCCGCGCTTGTGTTTGAACCTGCACGGCGGCGCGCGCAGCGCCTGGATGACGGCGTTTTCGGGGGCCCGGTGGCGCGCCGGCTTGGGCCATTTCCGCCACCAGTTCCTGTACAACGTGCACATTCCGCGGGCGCAGGAAATTCTGGGGGTGGAGCGTAAGGTGCACACGGCCGAGCACCTGGCGAGCGCCATGTTCTATCTGGGCGCGCCGCCAATGGAAATTCCGCGCGCCAGGCTGCAATGTGGGGCAGGATGTCATCCTGCGCGCCGGTTGGCAACCGGCGCTTTTGCCGTAATTCATGCAGTCGCCGCGGCTCCGGCGAAGACCTGGCGAGCGGATGGCTTTCTACAACTCGCCGAAGCCCTCCAACAATCCGCCATCGAACCCATCTTCATCGGAGCCGCTACGGACGATCTTTCCCCGTTCGCCAACTATCGCATTCTCCAAGGCGCGCCCCTTTCCGAAATTAAGGCCCTCCTCAGCGCGGCCGCTCTTTTCGTAGGCAACGATTCCGGGCCGGCCCACATGGCGGCGGCGTTTGGCATCCCGGTGGTGGCGATCTTCCTCGATTCCGATCCGCTAATCTGGGCGCCGTGGCGCACGCCTTCCGCCGTGCTGGTGTCTCCGCAACCGGAGCAGGTATTGGAAGCCGTGGCGCGCTTGCGGGTGCACGCATGAAGGAACTGCTGCGCCTGCTGGCCTACGGCCGCCGCTACCTGGGGCAACTGCTGGCTTCTGTGGTGCTGATGGCCGGGGCCGGCGGCGGCACCGGCATGCTGGCGCTGCTGGTGGGGCCGCTGCTCTACACGGTGCTGGACGTACACGCTCCCGAGCAGCGCGTGAAGCTCTATCCGCACCCCATCCTGGGCCATTATATTTATCTCGACCAGTTCATCCCCTTCGCGCACAACGTGTGGAGCGCGGTGGCTTTCGGGATTCTGGGAGTGTTTCTGGTCAAGGGCATTTGCGATTATTTCGGCAATTACCTGATCAATTACGTGGGCTTTTCGGCCGTCACCAACCTGCGCAACCAGGTGTTCGATAAGGTTCTCAAACAGGGCGCGGAGTTTTTCGAATCGAATTCGACGGGCCGTCTGATGTCGTCCATCATGAACGATATCGATAAGGTCCAACTGGCCACTTCCCACATTCTGGCGGACCTGTTGCGGCAAAGCTTCACGCTGATCGCGCTGCTCATCGTGGTGATCGGGACGGATTGGAAACTGGCGGCCATGAGCCTGCTGGTGGTGCCGTTCGTGGTCTACCCCACCCTGACCATCGGCCGGCGCATCCGCCGCACCACGCGCCGCACGCAGGATAGCCAGGGCGAATTGACGCAGGTGTTGCAGGAGACTCTCAGCGGCCACATGGTGGTGAAGGCGTTCACCGCCGAGCCGTACGAATCGCGGCGCTTCCGCGACGCCGCGCGCAAGCTGCTGCGCACCAATCTGCAATACGTGTCGCAGCAGGCCATGGCGTCGCCGCTGATCGAAATCGTGGGCGCGGCCACCATTGTGGGATTCGTGTGGTACGCGCGCAACCAGATTAAACTGGGCGAGCTGACTCCCACCAATTTCGCCAGCTTCGTGGCCGCTTTGCTGATGCTGCTGGAGCCGGTGAAGCGCCTGGTGGGCATCCACAATATCTTCGAGCAGGCGCTGGGCGCGTCGCAGAAGGTGTTCGAATACCTGGACTACAGCGAACAGATCGCCGAAAAGCCGGGCGCGGCCAAGCTGCAGGGGTTCACCCGCCAGATCGCCTTCGAAAACGTCTCGTTCCATTACCCCTCGGCGCCCGATGGATTCCGCATCGAAGGGCTCTCGCTGGAAGTGAAGGCCGGCGAGGTGGTGGCGCTGGTGGGGGCATCGGGCGGCGGCAAGACGACCCTCGCCAACCTGGCGCCGCGCTTCTACGATGTCACCTCGGGAGCCGTCAAAATCGATGGCGCGGACGTGCGCGATCTGGACCTGGTCTCGCTGCGCGCGCACATCGGCCTGGTGGCGCAGGATACGTTTTTGTTCAACGACACGGCGGCCAATAACATCGCTTATGGACGGCCGGACACGCCGCTCGAGAAGATCCGCGCGGCGGCCGAAATGGCGCTGGCCGACGAATTCATTTCGCGCCTTCCGGAGGGTTACGCCACGGTGATTGGCGACCGCGGGACGCGCCTGAGCGGCGGGCAGCGGCAGCGCATCGCCATCGCGCGCGCGCTTTTGAAGAACGCTCCCATCCTGATTCTGGACGAAGCCACCAGCCACCTGGATACCGCATCGGAGATGCTGGTGCAGAAGGCGCTGGCCAACCTCATGGAGCACCGCACCGTAATCGTGATCGCGCACCGGCTTTCCACCATCCGGCGGGCGGACAAAATCGTGGTGCTGGAAAAAGGACGCATTAGCGAGGTGGGAACGCACGAAGAATTGGTGAGCCGGGGCGGCATTTATCAGCGGCTTCACGAACTGCAGTTCGAGGAAGTGGATCAATGACCAAAAAAGGGGACGGACGCCTTTTCTTCGACGGCCCTCCGCCGGCCCGGCGCGGGTTGCGGAAAAAGGTGTCCGTCCCCTTTGCGGAGGTGGATTTGTGAGCGTGCGCAGCATGACCGGGTTCGCCCGCGTGCGGAAAAGCTTTTCCGCGGGCGAGATTGTCTTCAGCCTGAAGAGCGTGAACCATCGCGGGCTGGATCTGCATTTTCATTTGCCGCCGGAGCTGGACGCTTTGGAGAACGATATTCGCGGCGCGATGAAAAGCGCGGTGGCGCGCGGCCACGTGCAGATTCACGTGAACTTCATGCGCACGGCCGCGGCCGGTCCGGCGCCGGTGAATTGGGGGCTGCTCGAAACCTATATGCAAAGCTTTCAGGAAGCTGCCGCGCGCTACGGTGTGGAAGGCAAGCCGGACCTGAACGCCGCGCTGCGCATTCCCGGCATGTTCACGAGCGGCCAGGAAGAGGATGTGGACGAGGAAATCTCCGCTGCCGTTCTGCAGGCGGCCGCCGAGGCGGTCGCCGTCCTGAACCAGTTTCGCGAGCGGGAAGGCGCGGTGACGGCCGAAGAAATGCGCCAGCGCTGCGCCACTATCGTGGGCCTGGCGGCGCGCATGGAAGAGATCCGCGGCGGCGCCGTGCAGGCGTTTCAGAAGCGGCTGCGCGAAAAACTGGCCGACCTGCTGCGTGGCGCGGCGATCGATCCGCAGCGGCTGGTGCAGGAAGCCGCGCTCCTGGCCGACCGCAGCGACATCGCCGAGGAGCTGATCCGGCTGCGCACCCATGCGGCGCAGGTGGATGGCATGCTGGCCGGGGAGGGCGAAGTCGGCAAGCGGCTGGATTTTCTGCTGCAGGAAATGAATCGCGAATCCAATACCATTCTGTCCAAGACCGGGGGGTTGGGAGACCTGGGGCTGGTCATTACCGAGCTGGCCTTGGCCGCCAAATCCGAGATCGACAAAATCCGCGAGCAATCGCTGAATCTGGAGTAGCGCGCGCGCACATGACAACTGCTTCGAATACACTGTGGGGCTGGCTGGCCACCGGCGGCGGGTTGCTGACCCGCCGGAAGCTTCGCTCGCGAGGACGTAAAATGACCACCGTTTTCATCATCTCCGCCCCCTCCGGCTCGGGAAAGTCGACGCTCGTTTCCCGTCTGATCGATAATGTCGGCGGGCTCATGTTTTCAATCTCTTACACGACCAGAAAACCGCGCGGCACGGAGGTCGACGGGCGTAACTACCGGTTCGTTTCGCGGGCGGAGTTCGAAGGCATGAGGGCGCGCGGCGAATTCCTGGAATCGGCCGAGGTATTCGGCAATTATTACGGCACGCACCGCGGCATTCTGGAGGAAGCGCAGGCGCTGGGGCGCGACCTGGTACTCGACATCGACGTGCAAGGTGCGAGACAATTGAAACAGCGGATTCCTGGAGCCGTTACCGTTTTTATCCTGGCCCCCTCGCGGAAGATTCTGGAGGAGAGACTGCGCGCGCGCAGCGAGGACCGGGAAGAAGTGATCTTGCGGCGGCTGCGGGACGCGGCTGGAGAGATCCGAAATTACGAGGACTACGATTACGTTTTGATCAACCGCGACCTGACCGAAAGCGACGACATTTTGCGCGCGATCGTACGCGCCGAGCGGGTTCGGCGCACCAGGATCGAAGATCAAATCCGGCCCATTCTGGAAACGTTTCAAGGTTGAAGAGGTATGCAAACGATGGCTGACAAAGCCCCGCGCAACAACGCACACTGCACCATTCCGGACGATCCCGAGCAGAGCACCTACCGTTTCATCATCGTGGCGGCGAAACGCGCCCGGCAGTTGCAGGGCGGAGCGCGCCCGGTGCTGCCCACGTCCTCCAAAAAGTCCACCGTGATCGCCATGGAGGAAGTGCGGCGCGGCCTGGTGAAGTACAGCCTCACGGGTCAGTCTCCGGAAGAGCCGGCGCCGGAACCGGTCCTGTAAAGTGGGGCAGGCGGGCCCGCAGGGCGCCTCGCCTGCCAACCAGCCATGAAAATCATTCTCGGAGTGGGCGGCGGGATCGCGGCATACAAAGCGGCCGAGCTGGCCCGTTTGCTGATGCAGCGCGGCGGCGAGGTGCAGGTGGTCATGACGCGCGCCGCCCGCAAATTCGTTCAACCCCTGACCTTCGCGGCGCTCACGGGAAGAGAAGTGCTGACCGACCTCTTCGCGGTCAAGCACGCCATCGAGCACATTGCGGTGGCGCAGGAGCACGAGCTGCTGGCGATTGCGCCGGCTACCGCCGATCTACTGGCCAAGTTGGCCAATGGGCTGGCTGACGATTTTCTCACCACTTTGTACTTAGCCTTTACGGGTCAAGTAGTTATCGCGCCGGCGATGAACGTCAACATGTGGAACCACGCGGCCGTTTTGGCCAACTTGGCCACTTTGCGGCGGCGGGGCCATCGCATCGTGGAACCCCAGAGCGGTTACCTGGCGTGCGGGATGACCGGGCCGGGACGCCTGGCCGACCCCGAATCCATCGCCGGCGCCATCGAACAGGAATTGCGCAAAGGGCACGATCTGGACGGCGAAACCGTGCTCATCACGGCCGGACCGACGCAGGAGCCGCTGGATCCCGTCCGCTACATCACCAACCGCTCCAGCGGCAAAATGGGCTACGCGCTGGCCGAAGCGGCGGTATCGCGCGGGGCGCGCGTGATGCTGGTTTCCGGGCCGGTGAACCTGCCGCCGCCGCGCGGCGTGGAGACCATTGCGGTGCGGACGGCGGCGGAAATGCGCGAGCAGGTGTTCGCTCACCTGGCGCCGGCGACGATTGTCATCAAGGCCGCGGCGGTAGCCGATTTTCACCTGAGCAAGGTTCCCGAGCACAAGATCAAGAAAACCGCGGCGCGCATTTCGCTCGAACTGGACCCCACTTGCGATATCCTGGCCGAACTGGGCCGCAACAAGGGCGACCGGCTGCTCATCGGCTTCGCCGCCGAAACGCAAAACCTGCAACAGGAAGCGCGCCGCAAGCTGGAATCCAAAAACTGCGACCTGGTGGTGGCCAACCTGGTGGGCGGGGGCGACGTGGGGTTCGAGTCCGACGAAAACGAAGTCGTGCTGGTGCTCAGCACCGGGCAGAACATCCCTCTCAGCCGGGCGGGAAAGCGCGAAATCGCGGACCGCATTTTCGACCAGGTTTTGAAGCTGCGCCTGGCGCTGCACGCCGCCCAATGAGCCCGCAAGATCTGCAACGCTATCTGGAGTTTTACCAGGATTTGGGAGTGAAGGATCTGTACAAGCGGAAGGCGGTGAAGACGGCCGGGACAGGCCAGGATGCCTGTCCTACGGGCGAAAGCCTCTTGCAGATCCTCGAAGACATCGGGGATTGCCAACGCTGTCCGCTGCATGCGGGCCGCAACAAGCTGGTGTTTGGAGTGGGAAACGGACATTCGCCGCTGGTCTTCGTGGGGGAAGGACCGGGGGCGGACGAAGACGCGCAAGGCATCCCGTTCGTCGGAAGAGCCGGTCAGTTGCTCACGCAAATGATTGAAAATACGGCGCGTAAAGAGGGAATTCCCCTCACCCGCGACGATATTTACATCTGCAATGTAGTCAAGTGCCGGCCACCCGGCAACCGCACTCCCGAGCCGGCCGAAATGGAGATTTGCGGGCAGTTCCTCTACCGGCAGCTTGGCGCCATCCGTCCCAAGGCCATCTGCGCGCTCGGGGGTACGGCGGCGCGCGCCCTGACCGGTCACAAAGAAGGCGTGACCAAGATGCGGGGTAAGTGGTTCCAGTGGCGGGAAACCCCGGTGATGGTGACATACCACCCCTCCTACCTGCTCCGCGAATACAACCAGACGGCCAAGCGGGAAGCCTGGGAAGACCTCAAAAAGGTGCTCCACTTCGTGTACGATTAATTCCCGTTATACCGCCCGCAACGAGAATTTTGTTCCCGTTGTGTCCCCCAAAAGCAAAATCGCGGCCGGGAGCTTTTCCTAGCCCCCTGCCGCGATCCCGCGTGGTCCGCGCCGCCATTCCGCATCGTCCGCATTTAGTTGTGCAAAGCCACATGAATCACGGCCACGGTTCTTGGCACTCCCGCTTGCGCCAGTTCCTTCTCGCGCGGCGAAACGCCCAGCCCTTGTCCGATCGGCGAGGCGCCCCAGATTTCCGCCAGGAAATAATTGTCGCCGTAGCGATGGAACACCAGCCTGGCCGTCCCGGTCTCCTTACTGCCGGCGACGCTGAACGTGGTCACCGCCTGGGATGAGCCCTTCCCCATCGCCTTGAGCCACGCTATCCCGCCGTTGGCCGTTTCATCCACCCGGTAAGCGCCCTGCGGCATCAGGTGCGAGCCCACGTAGAACTGGAACGGCACGTCAGCGGTTAATGTCCTCTGTTGCACTTGCGCATGAACGGCAAGCACGGCCGCCGCCAGCGCCACTCCAACGCTCAGAACTCGATTCATTCGGCTTTTCATATTGACCTCCTTTTTTTTGTGGTCGCGCCTCTAAATGCAATGCGCCTGCCAAACTGTAAGTGCTTGATTCTTCTTGCAAAGCCGGCCTCGGAGAGGCGCCAAGCCTATCCGGTCGGATAGTCCCGCAACCGTTCGGATAGACGCGGGCGGCATACCGATCGGCAATGCCGTCGGCCCCGCACACATTAAGTTTTGTGGGTGGATTCGGCGGCATCATTCTGTTAAGGGGGGATAGCGGCAGGCAGTTCGCTTGGTTGATGGATGGGTGAACAACTACCCGGCGCAGTTGTACCTGAAAACTGAAGGCCTCCGTTCGGGGAATGCATCCTGGGGAACTACCGCGCCGCGCAGCAGCAGCGCAAAAACGCAAAATCGCGGCCGGGAGCTTTTCACTGCCCCCTGCCGCGATTCCGCGTGGTCCGCCTCCCCATTCCGCATCCTCCGGCGTTAGTTGTGATAAGCCACATGAATCACGGCCACAATCCGCGGCACCCCGGTTCGCGCCAGTTCCTCCTCGCGCGGCGAGACCGCCAGTCCCTTTCCGGGGGCGGAAGTGCCCGACCAGATCTCGGCCAGGAAGAACTCGTTGCCGTAGCGGTGGAACACCAGTCTGGCCGGCTCGACGACTTTCTTGCCGATGACGTTGTAGGTTACCGCCCCCTGCAAGGCGTCCTGGCCCATCGCGCGGAGCCACGCTATCCGGCCATTGGCCGCCTCGTCCACCCGGTAAGCGCCCTGCGGCATCAGGTGCGAGCCCACGTAGAACTGGAAGGGAACGTCAGCGGTTAATGCCTTCTGTTGCACCTGCGCGGGAACGGCAGTCACGGCCGCCGCCAGCATCATTCCAACCGTCAGGACTCGATTCATTCGGCTTTTCATATTGACCTCCTTTTTTTGTGGTCGCGCGTCTAAATGCAATGCGCCTGCCAAACTGTAAGTGCTTGATTCTTCTTGCAAAGCCGCCGCCGGAGAGGACGCCGAACCTATCCCTTCGGATAGTCCTGCAACCATTCGGATAGGCGCGGGCGGTATACTGATCGGCACATGCCGGCGGATCCGAATGCGTTGCTCGAAATCAGCGCTGCCATTCATTCCACGCGCGACGTGGAGACGCTCGAGCGGCAACTGCTGGAGATCGTTTCCAGAACCCTGCGCGCCGATCGCGGCGCCATTCTGCTGTTGGGCGAGAGTGGCGAGCAGTTTGCTTCCGTGTGCGGATGGGATTCCCGCGAAGGGCTGGATCGTCCCGCCGAATACAGCCGCGCCATCATCGATCGCGTGCTTCGCGAAAAGGCCCCGCTGCTTTCCGGGTGCGACTCGCCTGCCATGGCGGGCGGGGACCGCATTACGGCGGCGTTGTGCGTTCCCTTGGTGGTCTTTCAACAGATCCGCGGCGTGCTCTATGTCGACACCACCGAACCGCAAGGGCGATTTGACTCCGCCCAACTGGAGTGGCTGTCGGCCATCGGCGGAATCGCCGCCCTGGTGCTGGAGCATGCGCGGCGCATCCAATGGCTGGAAAGCGAGAACTCGCGGCTGCGCGCCGAAATCGCGGTCGAGCACGAAATGATCGGCTCGGGCCCCGCGATCCGCGAAATGGAGAAGTTCATCGCGCGCGTGGCTCCCACCGGTTCCACCGTGCTGATCCGCGGAGAAAGCGGCACCGGAAAAGAACTGGTGGCGCGCGCCATTCATCGCAACAGCCCGCGCGCGGAGCGGTCTTTCGTCGCCATCAATTGCGCCGCCATCACGGATACCCTGCTGGAGAGCGAGCTCTTCGGCCACGAAAAGGGAGCCTTCACCGGCGCCGCTGCCCAGCAGAAGGGCAAAATCGAGGCGGCCGACGGCGGCACGCTGTTTCTGGACGAAGTGGGCGAGCTGGCCCCCAGCCTTCAGGCCAAGCTGCTGCGCGTCCTGCAGGAACGCGAATTTGAGCGCGTGGGCGGCACGCGCCCCATTCGCGTGGATATCCGGCTCCTCGCCGCCACCAATCGGGATTTGAAAGCCGCCATTCAAGCCGGATCTTTCCGCCAGGATCTTTATTACCGCTTGAACGTGGTTACCCTGACCACCCCGCCGCTGCGCCAACGGCGCGAGGATATCCCGCTGCTGGCGGCGCATTTCGTGCGCCTGCATGCGCGCAAAGCGCGCCGCCCGGTGTTGGGCGTCTCCGCGGCCGCGCTGGCGCATCTCGTGCAATACGATTGGCCGGGCAACATCCGCGAACTGGAAAACGCCCTCGAGCGGGCCGTGGTGCTGGGCTCCGGCGAATGGGTTCTGCCCGAGGATCTGCCGGAGGAGTTAGTCGAAACCGAGCCGGCCGCCGCCGCCCAAACGCATTACCACGAAACCGTCAAGGAATCGAAGAAGGACCTGATCCTCAAAGCCGTCCGCGAAACCGGCGGCAATTATACGGAAGCGGCCCGCTTGCTGGGCATTCATCCGAACTACCTGCATCGCCTGATCCGCAATCTGAACCTGAAACCCGCGTTGAGCAAGAGTTCGCCGGCTTAGCCTACTTCTCGGAAATCTCCGACACCGCGCCGTCCACTTCCTCCAGCCGCAGGATGAAGCGCTTGCGCGATTGCAACTGCGCGTCCGGCACGTCGAACTTGGCGACCACCATGCGGTCCAGCGACGAGTGCGGCGCGATCTTATCCCGCTCCACCAGCACGTCGTTGTATTTGGGGCCGAGCAGGGGAATGCCCTCCAGCACGCGCGCGGATTCTTCGGCGGTGGCCGTCTGGCCTTCGGTCTGGCGGCCGTTCTTGTCTTCCAGAACCACCGTCACCTTGCGCACCATGAAATTGTAGTCCGCCGGATTGGCCGCGCGGAAATCGATCGCCACGAACGAGCTGTTGTCGTCCAGCGGCGCCGTCCTGACCTTGAGAACGCTGCCATGCACATCCACGTGTGCTCCGCGCTGCATGTAGAATATAGCGGCCACGGCGATCGCGATGCAAACGATCCCGATCCCGAAAGCCATCATCAGATTTTTCGACATTGTTCAAACCTCGGCGAGCTTCAAACTTCGGCCACGATGCGCATGATCTCGTCCATCGACTGGTGCGCGGCGGCAATCAACGTGCCGTCAAAAATATGGGTTTCCAGGCCGATCCTGCCCTTGTAACCGTCCTTGTCCAGTGACGTCATAATGCCCCTCCAGTCCTCCTTTTCGGGACTGCCGGGCATCACGCCCTTGGCCTTCACCTGCACGTTGAGGATGCGCTTCTTGGGCAGAAGAGAGTAGCCGTCCGGATAGGACGTCTCTCTGCCATAGGCGTTGTGCGGGTCCCAGTTCATCCCCACCCACCTGGTGGGAATGAGTTTGAAAATATCGGCCAGCTCGGCGGAAGTGGCCACGTTTTGCGAGCCTTCGTTTTCGATCAGCAGATAGACCTTTTCCTTTTCGGCGGTCTGGGCCATGGCGCCGATCGCCTCGGCAATCCGCGGATACAGCGCGGCGGGCTCGGCCGTGCGCGTTCCCGTGAACACCCGCACCTTGTCGCAGCCCATGATCTGGGCGCAGCGGATGGCGTTGTGCAAATCCTCCATGCGGCGATCCCAGCGCGCCTTTTCCGCGGCCAGCCGCTTCTCGCGCGCGGCCGGCTCTTCCTGCCGTTTGCGCGCCGGCTCGGTATCCGGCCAGGTGAATTTCAGCAGGCTGGTATTGACGAAGGAAACCTTCAACCCCTCGCTCGCGAAGCGCATCGCATCGATTTTGATCTCCGGCTCCGTCAGCGTGAAGTACTCCTTCTTGCTGCCCGGCGGATTGCGGATCTCGACGAAGGATAAACCGTACTGGTGGGCGAATTCGATGGATTCGCCGGTGGTCGTTCCGATTTCGTCGGTGATGGCGCTGATGCGGGTTTTGTCCATGCGGCCGCGCGCCCAAAGGGAAGACGCGCACACCGCGCCGGCAGCCAGAAGTTCACGCCTGGTCATAGAAAGATTGTAATAGATAGGTATGGAGTGGATCAGCGCAACCGGGCGGAAGATGGTTTTGCAGGAAGGCGATATCACGCGCGTGGCCGCCGGCGCGATTGTGAATGCCGCCAATTCGGCGCTGGCGGGCGGCGGTGGCGTGGATGGCGCGATCCATCGCGCGGCAGGGCCCGGCCTCATGCGGGAGCTGGATGCCATCCGCGCGCGCTGGCGGCTGTCCCACCGGCAGCGCTGTCGCGACCGGAGCGGGGAACCTGGCGGCGCAGTTCGTATTTCACGCGGTGGGCCCTGTCTACCGCGATGGCCGTCACGGCGAAGCCGAGCTGCTGGCATCCTGCTATCGCACCTGCCTCGAGCTGGCCGAAGAGCGCGGCGTCGGCACCATCGCGTTTCCGGCCATCAGCACGGGCGTTTACGGCTATCCCCTGGAAGAGGCGGCGCGCATTGCTGCGCGCGAAGTGCAGCGGCACCTGGAACGGGCCGATTGCGGCATCGAATGCGTGTTGTTCGTGGTGTTCGGCCGCGCGGCCTACGAGCGCGTGGCGAAGGTGTTGCGGGCGACTATTTCACCGGCCCCAAGTAACGGTCCAGCCGATCGAGCGATTCCTTGATCGCTTCATTGCGCGGCAGATTGGGGCCGCTTTCGTAGACCACGCGCCGCTTCTGCCCGGCGGGCGTCCCCAGCGGACGAAACATCGGCTCCGGCGAGCGGCGGCTCCGCCCACTTTGCCGGGAATACGTTCCACGGCCGGACCTTGCGGCCAATCGAGAGCGGCCACAGTACAAACCTCCTCTTCCGGATTATCCCCTCCGCGCGCTGTAAGCTGAAAGAGAATGTTTTCGCTGGAAATCGAATGCGAGCCCGAGGACCGCGATCTGTTGATCGCCGAACTGTGGGAACAGGGCTCGGCCGGGATTGCGGAATTGGACGCGCTGCGGGTGCGCGCGTTCTTCGAAGACGCAGCCTCGCGCGATGCTTTGCTGCGGCTCTATCCGGGGGCGCGGCTGAGGGTGGAGGAAGAGCGCGACTGGGTGCAATCGGCGCGCGATCTGATGCAGCCCATGGAAGTGGGCGAGCGCTTTTTCCTGGCGCCCGTGTGGCGCGACGATGCCGCGCCGCCGGGGCGCTTCCGCATCGCCGTGAATCCGG
>Ga0181536_10001149_pt1 | contig 31284 bp, 28 predicted proteins | sample PEATcosm2014_Bin_41_FD_121105 | JGI IMG/M metagenome (GOLD analysis project Ga0181536, IMG submission 121105) | Peatland microbial communities from MTU Mesocosm Facility, Houghton, MI, USA - PEATcosm2014_Bin17_60_metaG | ecosystem: Environmental > Terrestrial > Soil > Wetlands > Peat | place...
CGAGCTCCACGGTGCCCTTCCAGAAGCCTTGCACCGGAACGCCGGGCGCAAGGCGCGCCGATTTCGTGATCAGTTCCTCGAACGGGTTGGTGCCGTCGTCGCGCACGATCATCGGATCGCGGCCTTCGCGCACGTCCTCGATGCCGCGGAAGATGATCTTGCGCTGCTCGATCATCGGCTTGTCGGCGACGCCGAGGTGTTCGTACGTGCGGTCGTAGATCGGGCCCTGCGATTCGACCGCCATGCGGTCCTGATCTTGGAAGCTGTTGCCGACGCCCGAGAACGTGCGCGTTTTCATCTCCTCGCGATCTTGCAAGTAGCGGTTCTGGGCCGTGCGGATCGGTTGCAGCCGATCGTCGACCTCGCCGGCTTGCATCGAATTCTGGTAGTCGTGATCGATCGGGCCGACCGCGCTGTAGTGGATGACGTACTTCCAGTGGTGCTCGTCGTCGATCGGCACGTGCCAGTGCAGCGAGTAGCCGTCGTCGTCGTTCGGCCGGCGTGCGCGCGGGTTGAAGATCGGGGCACCGACGAACGCCTGCATGTTGGGCATGATGAAGTTCGTGAGGCGCACGTAGCTCTCGCCGTTCTGCAGCGTGCGCACCGAATACGCGCGCAGCCCGAAGGGCGTTTCCTCGCACAGCGTATGGGGCGCGGAATCTTGCATCATGTACTGATTGCTCGGGCCGTTGGCGAGCTTCGAATCGAACAGCAGGTGCAAGAACGACAGATGCGAGGGATCGATGTCGTTGGCTTGCACGAAGTTGCACTCATGGTAACGTTTCGTCACGCTCGAGTGCGACGCGTCGGCGAGCAAGAACGGAATCTTCGGGACCGCCGGCGGTGTGCCGGGGCCCATGTACGCGAGCACCAAGCCGCCGGCTTCGGTGCACGGATAGCCGCGATGGTGGATGCGATCTTTGAAGGTACTCGCGGCGGGCTCGTTCGGTTGTTCGAGGCACTGTCCGGTCTTCGCAAAGAGCCAGCCGTGATAGAGGCAGCGCAAGCCGCCGGGCTCGAGGCGTCCGTAGCTCAGATCCATGCCGCGGTGCGGGCAGCGCCGTTCGATCAATCCCGGCTTGCCGTCGACGTCGCGGAACAGCACGAGGTTTTCGCCCATGATGCGCACCGGCAGCGGCGTGTCCAGTTCGAGCTCGGCCGAGAGCGCGACCGGCTGCCAGTAGCGGCGCATGAAGTTGCCGCACGGCGTGCCGGGATCGGTTTCGGTGAGCAGTTTGTTCTGAGCTTCCGTGAGCATAGGTTCTCCTAATTACGATGGCGGCCCCGAGGATAGTGAATTATTCGGTCCGCGCCCGGGGTTTCCGCCCGTATCCGGCCAAGGAGCGAGCCATGATGCAGCACGTACGGTCGACTTCCCGCTGGTCGTTTTTGGCCGGCAGCGCGGCGTTCGCGGCGGCCGCCCGGGTCGCGAGCGGGCAGACGACGCCGCATCTCGTCGTCAGCACCTCGGCGATCGACGGTGCGATCGGACTGATCTCGGCCCAGCGCAACGGGTACTTCCGCAAGCACGGCATCGAGGTCGAGCACGTGATCAACAACGGCGCGGCGAGCGCGGCCGGCGTGGCGGGCGGCTCGATCGCGCTGGCCGCCTCGAACGTCGTCACGCTGATCAAGGCGCACCTGCAAGGCATCCCGTTCCAAATGGTCGCGCCGAGCAGCATGTACGACACGTCGAACCCGACGCAAGTGCTGATCGTCCGCAACGACGCCGGCATCCGTACGGCGGCCGACCTCAACGGCAAAACGATCGCCGTGACCGCGATCGGCGACTTGCTCTCCGCCGCGACGTTGGCGTGGGTGGACCAAAACGGCGGCACGTCCAGCACGGTCAAGCTGGTCGAAATTCCGCCGACGGCGGAAGCGGCGGCGCTGGCGGCCGGACGCGTCCAAGCCGCGGCGCTCGCGGAACCGTTCCTCTCCGAAGCGCTGGCCGACGGTTCGGTGCACGTCTTCGGCAAGATCTTCGACGCGATCGCGCCGCGGTTCTTACAGGCGGCCTACTTCGGGACCGCCGACTACATCAACGCCAACCCCGATCCGGTGCGGCGCTTTGCCGCCGCCTTGCTCGAAGGCAACGCCTTTGCGAACGCCCATCCCGACCAGACGCTGCCGTGGCTGATCGAGTTTGCGAAAATCGATCCGGCGGTCGCCAAACGCGCGCGGCGCGAGCGGTTCGGTGAATCCTTGGATCCGGCGCTCATCCAGGTGGAGATCGACGCCCTCGTTCGCCTCAAAGCCCTTCCCCGCGGCTTCGACGTGCGCGAGATGATCAGCCCGGTCGTGGCCAACCTGCGCGCGTGAACCGCCCGCGCTTCCTCGGCGGCTTGGCGCTGGCGAGCGCGGTGGCGGCGTTGCCCGGTGTTGCGCGCGCCGACGAGGGCGCCGTCATCCGGATCGCGTCGGCCGCCGACGACGACGTCACGCCGGTGCTCTACGCCGACCGCGCCGGGTGGTTCCACGACGCGGGCATGAGCGTCCGCGTCGACCGCCTCAACAACGGCACCGCCGTCGCGGCGGCGGTCGCCGCCGGCGCAATCGACGTCGGCAAGGTTAGCATGCTGGCCGTCATCTTGGCGCACGCGCGCGGCGTCCCGCTCACGATCATCGCCGCCTGCAGCTTGTCGACGCCGGCGATCAACAACAGCGCTCTCCTCGTGACCAAGGACTCGAACATCCACGTCGCCCGCGATCTCACCGGAAAGATCGTCTCGGTCGGCGCGCTCAACGACATGCAAGCGCTGTCGGCGCAAGCGTGGATCGACGAGAACGGCGGCAACTCGAAGGCGGTCTCGTTCGTCGAGGAGCCCGGACCGGCGGTCGGCGTGGCCCTCGACACCAATCGGATCGCCGCCGGAACGGTGGTGAATCCGGCGCTCAACCAGCTGCTCGCAACCGGGAAATACCGCAGCATCGGCCGGCCGATCCAGAGCATCTCCAATCGCTTGATGATCTCGGCCTGGGTCAGCAACGCCGATTGGGCGACGAAGAACGCGAGCCTCGTGCACACCTTCAGCCAGATCGTGTTGCGCGCCGGTGCGTACGCGAACACGCACCACGAGCAAACCGTCGATCTCATCGCGGCCTTTTCGGGCATCGAAGCGGGCACGGTGCGCACGATGGCGCGCGCGGCGTTTGCCGACAAGCTCGATCCGGCCGTAATCCAACCGCTGATCGACGTGGCCGCGAAATACGGCGCGATCAAGCAACGCTTTGCGGCTACCGATCTCTTCAGCCCGAGTGCTGCAGGGACGACGGCGCTGCGTAGCGCAGCGCCCCCCGATGAAGTGCGAGCATAATTTCACGCGCCGCCGGTTGCTCATGCAGCTGGCAACGTGGGGCGGCGGAGCGCTCGCGGCCTCAGCCGGCGTTCCGGTCGAGTTGGCGGCGCAACCGGCGCGCAAGCTGATCGACGTGCACCATCACGTGCTGCCGCCGGACTGGCTCACCACCGACGGCACGCCCGACGTGGCCCGCGTCTTCAAGGGCTGGAGCATTGCGAAAGCGCTCGAGGAGATGGACCAGGCCGGCGTTGCGACCGGTTACGCATCGGTTCCGATTCCGGGCCGGCGATTCAACAGCGATCCGGCGACGGCGCGCAGCATCTCACGCTCGTCCAATGAGTACATGGCGAGCATCCGGGACGCGCATCCCGGCCGTTTCCGCATGTGGGCGTTGCCACCGATGCCGAACGTCGACGACAGCTTGGCCGAAATCGCGTACGCTTACGACACGCTGAAAGCGGACGGTATCGCGCTGTTCACGAGCTACGGCGGTAAATATCTCGGCAACGCCGTCTTCGATCCGGTCTTCGCCGAGCTGAACCGGCGCAACGCCGTCGTCTTCGTCCACCCGACCGCTGCCCCATGCTGCACCGATCTGCAGCCGTGGATTCCGACCGCGCAGATCGAGTACGGAACCGACACGACGCGCGCCATTGCCGAATACATCTTCAACGGGTGCACGCAACGCTTTCCGAACGTGCGGGTCATCTGGTCGCACGGCGGCGGAACGATGCCGTTTCTCGTGCAGCGTTTCATCAACAGCGGCCAGGAAAATTTGAAGTCGCGCGTCCCCAACGGCTTCCTGGCCGAAGCCAAAAAGTGTTGGTACGACACGGCTCAGGTCCCGAGCAAAGGCGCGATGTACGCGCTGAAAACGATCGTGCCGGCCTCGCAGATCCTCTACGGCACCGATTACCCGTACCGCACGTTCCAGTGGACCGAGGACATGCTGACCGGCGACGCCGTCTTCACCCCGCGCGAAATCTCCGGTATCTACCGCGACAACGTGGCGGCGGTGTTGGCCGGGGCCGGGAAACCCGTCCCGGCCTGACGCGCGCTAGCGGCCCCAGGTCAGGTCGGCGGCGTTGAAGCTCGGCGACTTGCCGTATTTTGCGATCATCTCGATGACCGGCTGCAAGTACTTCGGGTCGGCACGGCCGCCGTCGTCGAACTGCAAGTGCTTGAGCACGATGAGTGCGACGTCGGGCGTTACCTGCGTGTAGCGCTGCAGCAGCGCGCCGGCTTCCTTGGGATGCGCGTTCGCCCAGCGCGCCGTTTGCTGCATTACGGCGGTGAAGCGCTGCGCCAATTGCGGGTTGCTCGCGAGCCAGGCGTCGGTTGAGAACCAGCCGGCCAAAGCGTACTTCGGGGCGACGATGTCGTTGAGGTTGCCGATGACCCGTGCGCCGTCGGCCGCGGTGCTGACCCACGGTTCGGTTTCGGAAACCGCGGCAACGCGGCCCCGGTTGAGCGCGTCCATCATCGTCGAATAGGGCATCTCGACGAATTGCACGGTGTCCGAGTTGCCGCCGTTGTGGTCGACCCACGCCTGGACTTCGAACTGCCCGATGTCGTGCAAGCCGTTGACCGCGACGGCTTGCCCGTTGAGGTCGGCGCCGGTTCGGACGTTCGAGCTTTTTGCCGCCATCAGCGCCGACGTGACCGGCGGCCCGGTGTAGAGCGAGGCGTAGGTGATGAAGCGGACCGGCAAGCCCTTGACGTGCGCGAGAATCAGCGGCGACGGGCTTCCGAAGCCGATGTCGACGGTGCCCGAGGTCGTCGCCGGAACGATCGCCGCGCCGCTGGCCAGCACGGTCAGATGCACGTCCAGACCGGCCGCCTTGAAGAACCCGAGCTCCTGCGCGAAAAATGCCTCGGCGGCCCCGGCGATCGGCATCGCGGCGACGTTGATCGTCGTGCCGTCGGCGCTCGCGTGCAGCGGGAGAGCGGCCAGCAGCGCTCCAAGTACGACCGCGGCAATCCTACACGGCAGCATCCCGGGTACTATGGGAACGGAGGGGTGGATTCATGCTGACGACCGAGCAGAACGAGCTGTTGACCCGCATCGGACCCGGCACGCGCATGGGCAATCTGCTCCGCCGCTATTGGCATCCGATCGCGCCGCTCGTCGACATGGAAGACCGCTGGACGAAGCGCATCCGGCTGCTCGGCGAGGATCTGGTGCTGTTCCGCGATCGTTTGGGCGGTTTCGGCCTAATCGCCGAGGCGTGCCCGCACCGGCGCGCATCGCTGGCCTACGGCATCCCGGCGATCGACGGGATCCGCTGCCCGTATCACGGCTGGAAGTTCGACGCGACCGGCCGCTGCATCGAGCAGCCGAACGAACCCGAAGACTCGACGTTCAAAGACAAGGTCGGGACGACGGCCTATCCGGTCGGTGAGCTCGGCGGCCTCCTGTGGGCGTACCTCGGACCGCTGCCGGCGCCCGGCATTCCGCGTTTGGACGGGCTCGTCGTCGAAGGCGCGATACGCTTCATGGGCCGCGCGACGATCCCGTGCAACTGGCTGCAGATCATGGAGAACTCCGTCGACCCGGTGCACACCGAGTGGCTGCACGGAAAGCTGACCGAGTTCGTTCGCGAAGCGGAGAACTGGCAGACGCCGCGCGCCAAACATCACGTCAAGGTCGCCTTCGATGAGTTCGAGTACGGCATCATCAAGCGCCGTTTGATGGAAGGCCAGACCGAGGACGCCTCGGACTGGGTGCACGGCCACCCGGTCGTCTTTCCGCTCACGCTGGCCGTCGGCACGCGTAGCGACACCTGGCGCCAGTACCAGTTCCAACTGCGCGTTCCGATCGACGACACGCACACCGAACACTACTGGTACTCGGCCTACATCCCGCCGCGGTCGGACATCCCGCGTCACTTGCTCGAACGCGTGCCGGTGTACGAGGCGCCGATGCGCGACGAACGCGGCGAGTTTTTGATGGACTACATCAATGCCCAAGACGCGCTGGCGTGGATCACGCAGGGGCCGATCGCCGATCGCACGGTCGAGAAGCTCGGCACGCCCGATCGCGGCGTGATGATGTTCCGCAAGATGCTGCTGCGCGAGCTCGAGAAGGTCGAGAGCGGCAGCGACCCGATGTTCGTGTTCCGTGGCGCGGCCGGCGAGGCCACGATCGACCTCCCGGTCGAGTATCAGAAGGACATGCAGTCGGACGGCTTCCGCCGCGTGTTCATGACCGGGAACGGGCGCTTCTCACCGGTCGCGGACGAGATCCTCGCGCTGTTCGAAGGCGTGCTCGTATAGCGGATTCGCTCTAAGCGTTCGGGTCGATCATGTCCTTCGCCGGGAAGCCGGCCGGGATGGCCTTGTATTTCATGGCCGCGTCGATCAGCGGTTGCAGCATGCGCGGGTTGAGGTCCTTCGACGACGTCGGCAGGAGCTCGATGTCCATCGGGGCGATCGTCTTCGCGTCGACGCCGGTGAATTTGGCGATCACCGGGACGATCTCGGGCTGGTGCGCGTTCGCGTAGGCGCCCGACTCGTACATCGACTTACGGAAGCGGATCAGCGTGTCGGCGTTCTTCGCGGCGAAATCAGCCGTGCAAAAGTACGCCGTGATGACGAACCGGTTGCCGATCGCGTCCAGCGTGCGGCCGAGGATCTTGCAGCGTCCGCTCGTGAGGGCGTCGGTCAGATCCGGCTCGGGGATGTTGGCGGCGTCGATGCGGCCGGCCGCGATCGCTTCGGCGGCGGCGCGGTGCGGCAGGCTGAGAAATTTCACCGTATGCGAATCGCCGCCGTGCGCATCGATCCAGGCCGAGGTCGCGATCGTGTCCAGGTCGCCGGCGGCCGGAACGGAGAGCGTTTTCCCGTTGAGGTCGCGGCCCGAGCGAATCGGCGAGTCCTTCGCGACCACGAGCGCGGAGTTCGGCCGATCGACGCTCCAGAACGACGACGGCACCTCGATCACCAGCGGGAGCCCGTGCGCGCGCGCTTCGACCAGGCCGAGCATGCTCGAGCGCCCGATGTCGAGCGAGCCGCCGAGCAGCGCCGTGATGACGGCCGCGCCGCTCGTCATCGTGACGACGTCGGCATCGAGCCCGTTGCGCCCGAAGATGCCGCTCTGTTGGGCCCAGAACGCGCCGACGAAATCGATGTTCGGCGGTCCGGCGATGCGCAGTTTCGCGGGCGATTGCGCGCCGGCACGCCCGGACGAGGCCAGCGCGGCGGCTCCCGCCGCGAGAAACGCCGGGCGGCTGATGCGATGCGTCATGGGTTCTCCTAGCTCAACTGCGGGAAGAGTTCGCGTGCTGGGAACGCGCTCGGCAAGACCTCGTAGTGCGCCATCAAGTCGATCACCGGCTGCACGTAGGCCGGATTATTGGATTCGGCGTATGCGACGCGGGGGAACTGGGCGGCCACGGCCGGATCGATTTTGACGAAGCTTGCCAGCAGCGCGGTCGTTTCCGCGTGGTTGCGGTTGACCCACTGCGCGGCTTGCTGCAACGCCGTCGCCACGCTCTTGGCGACGGCCGGATTACGCGCCGCCCAATCGCGGTTCGCGGCGAGGCCGAAGGTTTGGAACGGCTTCTTCCCGGCCATCGCCTCATACGGCAGACCCAGCAGCTGCACGTCGTTCTTCGCGCCGGTGTAGAACGGCTCGTTGAGCAACCCGCCGTCGAGGCGGCCGCTCTTGATGGCCGCGGGAATCTCCGACGCAACGATCTCGACGAACCGGACGTCCTTCGACGTGCCGCCGTTCTGGTCGATCCAGGCCAGCGTGACCGTTTGGAGCATATCGTGAATCGTCGACACGCCGAGCGTCTTGCCGCTGAGGTCTTTGGCGCTCTTGATGCCCAGCGATTTGCTCACCACGAGGTGCGAGATCGGCGCCGCCGGCGTGTAAAGCGCTCCGCAGGCAAGCAGCACGAGCGGCAAGCCGTGGACGTGCGCCGCTGCCATCGAGCCGGTGTTGGTGCAGCCGAGGTCGAGCGATCCGCCCAGGATCGCCGCCGTGATCGCGCCGCCGCCGCCGCCGCTCACGACCAGCTCGGCCTCGATGCCGGCTTGTTTGAAGAGACCCTTTTGGAGCGCGTAGTACGGCAGCGCCGATTCCTCGATCGGTGCCACGCTGATCCGTACCGCCGCCGTTTGCGCGCGCACGCTCGCGGGCCGCGCGATCACGGCGGCTCCCGCGGCGAGAATGCCGGGCGGCTGATGCGATGCGTCATGGGTCTACATCGGTTTCCGGCAGGCGCTGTTCCTTCAGGAGATAACCGAGTACGCATGCTCGGCAAGAACGAAAACGAACGGCTCTCGCTGGTCGGGCCGGGAACCCCGGCCGGCGCGTTGCAGCGGCGCTACTGGCACGTCGTGGCCGCGGTTGACGAGTTGGCCGAACGCTGGACGAAACGCGTGCGCTTGCTGGGCGAGGACTTGGTGCTCTTTCGCGACCGCAGCGGCAAGCTCGGCCTGATCGCCGAGCAATGCCCGCACCGTCGCGCCTCGTTTGCCTACGGCATTCCGGAAGCCGACGGCATCCGCTGCCCCTATCACGGCTGGCAGTTCGACGGCAGCGGGCGTTGCATCGACCAGCCCAACGAGCCGCCGGAGAGCTCGTTCAAAGACAAGGTCACGGCCACGGCCTATCCGGTCGAAGTGCTGGGCGGGCTCGTGTGGGCGTATCTCGGGCCGGCGCCGGTGCCGCTGTTGCCGCGCTGGGACGGCTTCGTCGGCGAAGGCATGATTCGCGCCTGTGGTTGGCACCACGTGACCTGCAACTGGTTGCAGATCATGGAGAATTCGCTCGACCCGATCCACACGCAGTGGCTGCACGGCGCGCTGCTGGAATTTCTCGAGGAGAACAGCGGGCTCAAGATTCCGGCTGCAAAGAAGCAGCTCAAGATCGCGTTCGACGAATTCGAATACGGCGTCTACAAGCGCCGCTTGCTGGAAGGTCAATCGGAAGACGCGGACGACTGGAAGGTCGGCCACCCGGTGATCTTCCCCAATCTCTTGGCGGTCGGCAGCGGCGGCGGTCATCTGTGGAAGGTGCTGGCGTATCAAATCCGCGTGCCGACCGACGACGAGCACACGATGCACTACTGGTACTTCGCGTTCGAGCCGCCGGCCGGTGCGCAGGTTCCGCCGCACTTGTTCGATCGGCTGAGCTTCTACCGGATGCCGGTGCGCGACGCGAACGGCGAGTACATCCTCGACACGATCGGCGTTCAGGACGTCATGGCTTGGGAGACGCAAGGCGCGCGCGCGAAGCGCGAACTCGAACGGCTCGGCACCACCGACGAAGGCGTGATTATGTGGCGGCAACTGCTCAGCCGCGAGTTGGCGAAGGTCGAGGCGGGGCAGGACCCGATGGGCGTCGTTCGCGATCCGGCCAAGAACGTGCGGATCGAGTTCGCGGTCGAACGCGACAAGTCGAACTTCACCGACGGCTTCGACCGCGTGCTCAAGCGCTCGTCGTTGCGCTCGGCGCCGATCGCCGGCGAGCTGCGCACGCTGTTCGCGGCGTACAACGGCGAACGCCTCGCCAAATCGCTGCGCGAGCCCGTCTCGGCCGGCTGATTCCGGTTTCGTCCGGCCAGGGACGGGTCGAGCGCCGGGGGAAGCGTCCCGCATGGATCACATCGCTTTTCCGTATCGTAGCGCGTCGCACTTGGCGCTGCTCCACGTCATTGCCGAGTCGGGCGCCTGGGAGAAATACGGTCTCGACGTTGCGTACAACCAGCGCATCGCGCGTGCCGACGCGCACAGCGCCGTGGCGAACGGCGACGTCCAGTTCGTCGGCGGCAACCACGTCTCGACTTACGGCAAGCGCGCGCGCGGCGACGATTGGGTGTACCTCGGGCAGACGATGAACCTCGTCTCCGGCCGCAAGCTGATCGTGCGGCCCGATTCCGGCATCAACTCGGTGGCCGACCTCAAGCACAAGACCGTGGGCACGCGCGGCGCGCACCCGGGTTTGAACGATTGGCTGTTCCTCAAACAGCACGGCTTGGACGTCGACAAGGATGAAGTGGCGCTGGTCAATCCCGACAAGGGCCGCAGCAACGAGAAGGCGAGCAACGACGTGCTCTCGGGCGAGAACGACGGCGACGTGTGGAAAGCCGTGCTCGACCGGCGGGTCGATGCAACGTTCGTTTCCGAACCGTCGACATTCTTTGCCGTGGCCGCCGGTTTGAAGACGATCGACATCGATCCGCTGCCGATGATCTTCTTTACGACGCTCTCGACCAGCACGCGCTTCGCGTACAACCATCCCGACATCGTCGAGCGCTTCCTGAAAGGCGTCATCGAAGGGATCCACTTCTTCAAAACGCAGCCCGAGCGGACGATTCGCACGCTGCAAGAACGGCTCGACGGTGAGGGCAAGATGACGCTGGAACAGGCCACGCGCTTGCAGGCGACGCTCGCCGGGGCGCTCGAGCCGAAACTGTATCCCTCGCTTCCCGCGTTGAACAACGTCTACCAAGAAGCCGTTCGGCTCGACAAGGACGCGCTCAAGATCAGCCCGCTCGAGCTCTGGGATCTGCACTTCGTCCGCGATCTGGACGACCGCGGCTTCATGCGCGAGTTGTACGGTGAACCGGCCGTTGCGGCGCATTGAGGCGCTGGGGTCCCTCGCTGCAACGGTAATCTCGGCGGCGCTCGCGCCCGCCGTTGCCGGCGCCCAGGCGGCGCCGGTTCGCGTGAGCCTGGCGTCGTCGGCGAACGACGACGTCACCCCCGTGCTCTACGCGCTCTCGAAAGGCTGGTTTCGTGACGCGGGGCTCGACGTCGACTTGCAAGCGGCGACCAACGGCGCGGCCGTCGCCGCGGCGGTCGCCGGCGGCACCGTCGATTTCGGACGTTCCAACGTCGTGCCGCTGATCACCGCGCACGCGCGCGGCATCCCGTTCACGCTGGTCGCGCCGTCGGGTTCGTATTTCGACGGCGCCGGTTCGTCGGGACGGGTCATCGTCAACAAGAGCAGTGCGGTCCAGCGGCCGCGCGACCTCAACGGGCTCGTCGTCTCGGTCGCGTCGCTCAACGACATCCAAACGATCGCGGCCCGCGCCTGGATCGACAAAGACGGCGGCAACTCCGCGACGGTGAAGTTTCTCGAGACGAACGGCGTCGAAGCCGCGGTCGCGCTCGACACGGGACGCGTCGACGCGGCGAGCTTGGTGGCGCCGCTGCTGACCCAACTCGTGCAGAGCGGCAAGTACCGCGTGCTCGGCGATCCGACCAGCGGCGTCGCATCGCGGCTGATCGAAGCGGCCTGGTTCAGCACCACGGCCTACACGGCGAAGAACCCGGCCGTCGTGAAGAAATTCAGCTCGATCATCAGCCGGGCGTCGAGCTTCTGCAACGACCATCCCGATCAGACCGTCAACCTGCTGGCCGCTTTCTCGCACATCGACGCCAATACGATCGCGCACGCGCCGCGCGACAAGTACGACCTGACGCTCATCCCGAGCGACCTCCAACCGCTGATCGACGCGGCGGCTCGCTACGGCGTCATCCCGCGCGCTTTCGATTCGCGCGAGTTCATCGACCCGAACGCGCTTTCGTGAAGCGCGTCGCGCGTTGCCTACGTCATCAGCTTTGCGAACGTCGGTATCTACTGGAACAACCATCACCACCTGTTGCGGGCCGCCGATGGGATCGACGGCCGCGTGATGTGGGCCAACCTGCACTTATTGTTCTGGCTCTCGCTGATCCCGTTCGTGACCGCCTGGGTCGGCCAGAACCGTGGTTCGTCCCCGATCGCCGCGTGGAGCGCGCGCTCGTAAGGGAGTAGGGGCGGAGGATACGCCGGCGCCACCGAACGGGAGCCTCCTCGGAGCGGAGCATGAACGTCGTCGACTCGCACTTCCACTGGTGGCCGCGCTCGATCTTCGAAGCGCTGTGCAAGCGTTCGGGGTACCCGCGCGCGGAGCACGACGGCAAGGGCGGCTTCAACTACTACCGCCGCGCCGATTGCACGTACGTGCTGCCGGTGTGGCCGGCGTGGTTCGATCTGGACGATCAGTTCCGCTACATGGACGAGACCGGTCATCACATCTCCGGCTTCGGATCGATCGGACCGTTTTCGGTGCACTTTTCCGATCTTCCGAAAGCTGAAGGCAAAGAGGCGGCGATCGCCTGGAACGAAGCGATGGCGGAGCAAACGCGCCTTCATCCCGGCCGCTTTTGGGCCTCGGCTGCAATCCCGTTCATCGATGCGGCGACCGCCGTCGAGGTGCTGGACGACGCCGTGTTGCGGCTCGGCCTCAAGGGCGCGAACGTTCCGGGCAGCGTCGGCGACGATCCGTTCATCGACGCGCCGCGCTTGGAGCCGTTCTACGCCCGTGCGGAAGAGCTCGGCGTGCCGATTTTTCTGCACCCGACCGATGCGTTGTTCGCCGACGCGCTGGCCGGCTACGGCGGCGACCTCCATCGCATGGGGCGCGTCGTCGAAGTGAGCGTCGCCGCATCACGGCTCATTTTCTCCGGCATCATGGACCGGTATCCGAATCTGAAGATCGTGATGTCGCATACCGGCGGCGCATTGCCCTACCAAGCCGGCCGCTTCGACAAGAACGGTACGGGCTCGAAGCTCGCGGAGAAGCCGAGCTGGTATCTCAAGCGCCTCTATACCGATACGGTGTCGCCGCACACGGCCGGGATGAAATTCGCGATCGAGTTTTTCGGTGCCGATCGCGTGATGTACGGCAGCGATTATCCGTGTTGGGATCCGAAGATCGCGCTGCCGCTGCTCGAAGCGGTCGGCCTAAGCCCGGATGACCGCGAGAAGGTCCTCAACGGCAACGCGCGTCGGATTCTGCAACTCGACGCGCCGGTGCGCGAAACGACGCTCGCTTAAGGTCGTCCCTAACAGCCGATGACCAAGGCTCGCACGTAGTCGCGGGTCGTGCGTACGGCCAGAATCCAGCTGCGCGCCACGTCGCCGACCGCGGGCGCCGGGGGCGTCCCGCTGCGTTCGTCCGCGACCGCTCGCGCGATGTCGCGCTGCCGTTGCCGGGCAAGCTCGAGCAAGGTTTGCGGATCGTTTTGCATAGCGCTGGGGGCCTCGTTGCGGGATCGCGTGTAATATGCTAAACTGAATTAGCCCAATACTAGGGCAAGGATTGCAATAAGTCAAGTGGATTTTGGGTATTTCTGCAAGGGAGCGTACCTGGCCGTCGACCTGGTCAGGACGAAGGGCTGGTACAGCGGTACGGAACGGCTCACGCCCGAGCGGGCGCGGGCCGTCTTGCAGCGTTACGGTCAGGAGCGGCGCATCACGAAGAACGATCTGCCGAGGCTGTTCGCGTTGCGCGACCGGCTGCGGGCGGTGTTCACGGCGGGCGACGACGCGAGCGCGCGGCGACACATTGCCGGTCTCTTGGCCGACTTTCCGGCGCGTCTCGATTTGCCCGCCGGCGGCGAGCAGAGCATGACGTTCGTGCCGGCCGCCGGCGACGCGGTGTCGTGGATCGGGGCCAACGCCGCGATCGGTCTGGCGTTCTTCGTCTCCGAGTACGGTGCGGCGCGCCTAGGCGTCTGCAACGCCTCCGATTGCGACGACGCCTTCCTCGACGAATCGAAGAACCGTACGAAGCACTACTGCTCGGTGGGATGCGCTCGCAATGAAAACGTGCGCACGTTTCGCGCCCGCAAAAAGCTAGGGCAGCAGTAGCTCCGAGGCCGGAAATGCCGGGAACACGCCGAACCGTGCCGCGGCGTCCAGCACCGGTTGAATCTGCGCCGCTTCGGCGCGCTCGGCGAACGGCACGCGCTTCATCTCGGGCGGCGCTTCGAGGTGGGTGTAGCGTTCGAGGATGCGCGCCGATTCGGCGTGATGGGTGGCCGCCCAGCGCGCCGTCTCGACCATCACCGCGCGAAAGCGCCGGATCGCATCTGGGTGGCCGGCGGCCCAGGCGGTGGTGCTGAACCACGCGCCGACCAGAAATTGCTTGGCGATCGCGTCGTGCGTCGGCGCGAGCACGCGGCAACCGCCGTCGCGCAACGCGAAGCTGAGGTACGGCTCCGAGACGATCGCCGCCGCCGCGCGGCCGCTGGTCACGACGCTGCATGCCGCCGGCTGCTGGATTTCGACGTACTTGATCGACGCGAGATCGGCGCCGCCGCGCTGCAGCCAGGATTGGATGCTGACCCAATTCAGGTCTTTGAGGGCGGTGACCGCGATGATCTTTCCGTCGAGATCCTTGGCACCGGTGATGGGGGAGTTCGCCGCCGTCACGAGCTGCGTCGTCGGCGCGGCGCTGGTGTAATAGCCGGCGGGCGCGACGATCACGAACGGCAGACCGGCGGCGTGCGCGCTCGCCAACGCGACGATGTTCGATTGCCCGATGTCGATCGATCCGCCCGACACCGCGGCCGCAACGGTGCTACCGCTCGCGAGCAAATTGACTTCCACGTCCAGCCCGGCGCGCTTGAAGAAGCCGAGGTCGGCCGCGTAGAGGGCTTCGGCGCCCAAGTCGATCGGCGTCGTCGCGATGCGAATCGTGGTGGCGGTCTGCGCTCGCGCGCCGCCGGCGAGGCCGCAGAACGCAAGCGCAACCGTGAGGAACGTGACGAGCAGCCTGCGCATCACGGCTAGAGCACGTAGAGCTCGAACGGCCGCTTGCCCAGACGCCGGCCGCCGTTCTTCGTGACGACGACGGTGTCGCCCCAACGGAAGACTTCGGCGCGGTCGTCGATCGACACGCTCGGCTTGACCGCGAAGCAGCAGTTCTCTTCGAGCGTCATCGCGCGCACTTCGGGTGAAAGCTTGCGGCGCGCGGTCAGCAGCGGCCCGTCGTCGCCGGTGCCCCGCCCGTGCAGTCCGAGGCCGGAGGCCAGGCGCCCGTTCATCGCGGTCGATGCGGCGCAATCGGCCAGCTCGCCGAAGGTGACGCCGGGGCGCATGCGCTCGCAGACCGTCGCGAAGACGTCCTCGAGCAGCTTCACCGACGTTTGCGTGAACGGCTCGGCGTACGACATCACGCTCGTCGCGTCGATTTGCGCGATGTGGCCCGCCCAGCGCCCCTCGATTTCGATGCACAGCATGTCGCCGCGCTGGAGCGTGCGCAGCGTGGGCATCTCGATGCGATGGTACGGCGCGCCCTGCGGGCCGCTGACCCAGCCGAACATCGGCATCCAACTGCCGTTCGCGTTCGCTGCGGCGTGGACCATCGCGGCGAACACCGCGCGTTCGCGCACGCCCGCCCGCGCCGTGTCGCGCTGCGCTTGCAGCGTGACCTCGGCGATTTCGGTCGCGATTTCGAGAAAGGCGATCTCCTCGTCGCTCTTCACCCAGCGGGCCTCGCCGAGTACCGTCGAGGCGCTGACGAACTCGGCGTGCGGAAATGCCGCCTTGAGCATCTCGACGGATTGCCAGTTGACCTCGCCTTCCGCCGAGCGAATGTGGATCAAATGATTCGACGTGAGGCCGGAGATCGCGATCCGTGAATGCGCATACTGCGGATGTTCGCGGATCCAAGCGATCAACGTTGCGCCGCCGGTTCCGCGCGCCATCGAGCGGATGTCGGTGAACCAGTTCGACGACGGCCACACACCGGGGCGCGAATGCCAGGCGGTGATGTCGCCTTCGACCGGAAACGCGACCGCCGACTCGTCTCCGTTCTCGCCGAGTTGCGTGAGGTAGCGCGCGTCGGCCGCGCCGCGCTCGTGCGCCCGGCCACCCGGCAAACACACGATCAGGTCGATGCCGTCGCGCTGCATCAAGCGCCGGACGTTCGCCCAGCGCGCATCGCGTTCGGTGAACGAGAACACCGGATTGCTCCACGCGGCGTCCCATTTTTCGGTGGCCGGTCCGTGGAGGTCGGTCGAGCGTGCCGTCATGCGGTCAGTGTAAGCAACAGCAGGAACAACTCTCCTGCAAACCGGAAAATCGACGCGTGTCGCTTGCGCGCAGTCGCCGCACGGCAGCGCTCGCGCTCGCTGCCGTGCTGGGCTCCATGGCCGCGTCGGGCGCGGCCGTGCCGTCGCCGCAGACGCCGTTCACGATCGACGTCATCATTTCACAGACCGGCCAGTCGGCGTTTCAAGGCCAACAAGCCGCCGCCGCGATCGCGGCCGTCGAGAGCGCGATCAATGCCGACGGCGGGATCAACGGCCGGCCGGTGCACTTCGACATCCACGACGACGAGACCAAACCGCAAATCGCGGTCGAAGTGGGCACGCAAATTCTGGCCCGGCACCCGGCGATCGTGCTCGGCCCGATCGTGCAGGCGACGTGCAACGCGCTGGCCCCGATCGCCGGAACCGCGACCGTCGAGTATTGTCTCTCGCCCGGTCTCGTGCCCGAAGCGCGCGGCTACGTCTTTTCGTCGTCGGCCTCGCTCGTGCACGTGATGCCGGCCCAATTCCGCTACGAGCGCACTGCCGGCCGGCTGCGCGTCGGCATCCTCGTTTCGACCGATGCCACCGGGCAGCGTTCCGACAAGATGATCGATTACACGCTGCACCTGCCGGAAAACAAGGCGATCGTCCCGGTCGATTACGAGCACTTCAACGACGGCGACATCAGCGTTGCGGCGCAACTCGCCCGCCTCAAGGCCGCCGATCCGCAGTTTCTGTACGTCTCGGCGTCGGGGACGCCGTTTCAGACCATCTTGCGCGGGATCATGGACGCCGGCATGGACAAGCTGCCGATCGTAACCTCGGCGGCGAACATGGAATCCGGCTTGCTTGCGCCGTGGGCAAAGACGCCGCCGGAAGCGCTGACCTTCAACGGCCCGCGCTTTTGGGGCACCGCGACAGACCCCGATCCGCGGGTCCGGGCGGCGATCGCAAGCTATCACGCGGCATTCAAACGCGTGGGCGCCGAGCCGACCCCCAACGATGAGTTCTACTGGGATCCGGCGCAGATCGCCGTCGACGCATATCGGCACCTTGGAACCTCGGCGACGGCAGCGCAGGTTCACGATTATATCGAAAACCTGCACGGCTTTGCCGGTATCGCCGGGATCTACGACTTTCGGACCGGCGATCAACACGGTCTCGGGGACGACGCCACGGTGATCTTGCAGTGGGATGCGGCGAAATCGACGTTCTTCCCGGTCAGCTTGCCGGGCGGTGTCGCACTGCACAAGGTCGCGAGTTAACGAAGGGGAGCACGGAGTGTATTACGCTGAACTGACCGTCGCCGAACCGATCGAGAAGTTGCTCGGCGACTGGGACCTGCTCGAAGACCGCGTGGTCAAGAAGCTCACCGCGTTCAAGGAGCTCAACGATCAGGTGATCGGCGTCCGGCGCAGGCTGTTCGAGAACAACGCCGTGTTCGATCCGGTCAAAGGCAAGCTGCCCGAATCGCAAGAGCTCACGCCGAAGGGCATCCTGACGACGAAGTACGAGATGCTGACGCTGAACATGACCGTGGGCGGCACCCCGCATCGCGTGCCCAACAGTTTCGGCTATTGGCACATCAACGACGCGGACGAGATGTATCTCACGCTGCCGCCGCCGGTGCCCGGCGGGGATGCGTACTTCCTCGTGATCATGGGGCTGTTGGACGCGTCGAGCAACGCCGGCGAGAGTTGGGCCCAATACTGTCAGATCTGCCTGACGATGCTGCACGAACGCTACTACAAGAACTCGCAGTTCGGGCTCGAGGGACACTACAAGGCCAATCTGGCCGCGATTCGCGAGTACAACGGCGACGTGCGGCTGCGGACGTGCCCGGAATGCGGACACGTCAACCCGCTCGCCTACGCCTGGAACACCGTGAAGGATACCCCTGAGGAAGCGGCCGCCCGCAAGGTGTGGTGACGATCAGGCCAGGCGGGGAAACAGCCGCAGGGCGTTTTCGCGGTCGATCGCCGCGCGCACGTCGCCGGGAACGGTCATCCTGTCGAACCCGCCGGCGGTGACCGCGATCGGCACGTACGGCGTGTCGCTGCCGAAGAGAATCTGGCTCGCCGGCACGAGGTTCATCAGCGCCGACATGGCTGAGGGATTCGTCGAATTCGCGATGTCGTAATAGAGCTTCTTGAGCGCGGGGATCGCGCCGCCCGGAACGGCGGCATCGAATTCATGATGGCGCGCGGCGAACGCCGCGATGCGTCCCGAAATCGGCGTGATCGTTCCGCCCGCGTGGGTGAAGATGAACGTGATGTCGGGATTTTTCGAGAACACCCCGCCGAAGAGCATGCTCGTGATCGCGCGCGTGATCTCGAACATGAACTCATCGAGCGTGGCGGCAATACCCGGCAGCGAGCTCGCGCAGCACGCGGGCGAGGTGGGATGCACGAACACGATCGCTTTGCGGCGATTGAGCTCCGCGTAGAACGGCATGAACGAGGGATCGCCGGGGTAGGCGGCGCCGTAGCTCGTCAGGATGCCGATGCCGTCGGCTTTGAGCGTGTCGAGGGCGTACTCGGCCTCGGCGAGCGAGCCGGCGACGTCGGGCAACGGCACGGCGGCGAAGCTTCCGAACCGCCCGGGATAGCGGCCGGCCAACGACGCGGTGTACTCGTTGCACGCGCGCGTCGTCGCGCGGATCCGGTCGCGGTTGTGCCCGAGACTCGCGAGCACGGAAATTGCCGGCGTCGACATCGAGAGCAGCGCCGTTTGCACGCCGGTGCGGTCCATCTCCGCGAGCGCCTTATCGGGCGACCAGGTCAGGAGCGGCGCCGGATCGACGTCGGCGCCGGCGATGATCTCGGGGCGCCCGGCGGCGAGGAAGGGCGGCGGGATCACGTGGTTGTGCACGTCGATGCGGCGCGTTGCCGGCGGAGTTTGCGCGAGCGCCGGCGGCGGAAATGCGAAACCCGCGCCTGCGGCAACCGTGCCCGCGAGGAAAGCGCTGCGTCCGATCATGCTCCCACCTTTCTCGAGCAGGCCGTTCGACTCGTTCGGCGAGGTTCCCCGAGCTGACAAGAATCGTGCCCAGCGCGCCGAACTGCTCGAATATGAGAGAAAAGACGCGATGACTACGGCGACGATACACTACGAGCGCGTCAAAGAGATCGTCATCGACGCGGCGGAGCTGAGCCGGCGCCACGAACTGATGCGCAGCAGCATGGCGAAGGCCGGCGTCGACCTGGTCGTCGTCTTTTCGACGCCCTTGAGCGCCATCAACGTGCACTACGCGGCGAACTACGACCTGTTCGGTGATGCTGCCGCGGTCGTGGTCTCGCTCGACGCCGATCCGATCCTCTACGTCGAGGAACAAGATCTGGAGCGTGCCACGCGCGTCTGTGCGATCCGCGACGTGCGGCCGTGCGGTGATTTTGCCGCCGTCTGCGGCTCGCTCTTGGGCCGCGACGGCGCTACGTTCGCCGGCCTCGAATGGGTGAGCGGCGAATTCAGCGCGGCGCTCAGCGCCTGGGCGGGACGGGAGATCAAAAACGGCGGGGCACACTTGCTTGCGGCATCGCTGATCAAGACGCCGGTCGAACAAGAGCTCATCCGCCAAGCTGCGGCGATCGCCGATGCCGGTTTCTTGCGCGGCTTCGACTCGCTCGAAGCGGGAATGCCCGAGTACGTCCTCGCCGCGGAGATGGAATACGCGATGCGCGCGAAGGGCGCGGTCGACAACTTCGGGCTGCTCTCCGCCGGAAAGCACAATCGCGTCATCGGGCTGCCCACCTCGAAACCGATCGAAGCCGGCGACACGCTGATCTTCGAAATCACGCCGGCGCGCCTGGGCCGCAACTACTCCGCGCAGTTGTGCCGGACCATCACCGTCGGCCCGGCCGGCAAGAAGTTGAAAGACTGCTACGCCATCCAAGAAGAAGCGCTCGAGGCCGCGATGGCGTTGGTCAAACCCGGCGCGCTCGTGTGCGACCTCACCAAGGCCCAGGACGACGTGATTTCGCGCTACGGTTTTGCCGACTACTGCCGCGCGCCGTACATGCGCGCTCGCGGACATGGTTTCGGGGCCGGCCGGATCGATCTCTCGCGCAAGAACACGAAAGCCATCGAAGCCGGCATGTCGTTCATCATACACCCCAACCAATATTTCCCGGATGCCGGGTACCTAGCGCTCGGCGAGATGATCATCGTCACCGAGAGCGGCGTCGAGCGCCTGTGCTCGCTGCGGCCCGGCATCTTCGAAAAGGAGGCCGCGGCGTGAGCTTCGTTCGGGTTGCGATCCTCAAGCACGGTCTGACCGTTTGGGACAAGGCGCTCGTTCCGCCGTCGGAGGTCGAACGGCGCCTGCGGGCCGTCCGTTCGCTGATGGAACAAAACGGCTGGGATGCGCTCGTCGCGTACAGCGACCAGCTGCATTGCGGCGGCGTCGGCTACCTGACGAATTTTCAGTCGTACGAGCCGCGTCATCCGGCGCTCGCGATCGTGACCGCGACCGCGGTCGACCTGATTCCGAAGGTCGCGGCCCGCGACATCAATTACATCAAACTCTATTCGTGGGCCGACGAGGTGCACGAATGCGAGGAAGATCTCGCCACGAGCCTCGGACGGGTTGCGGAACTGCGGGATTTGAAGAACGCGAAGGTCGCGTTCGACGGCGTTCGCGAGGCGCCGGCTGCGGTCGCCCTCGCGATGAAGTCGGTCTTTCGCCCCGGCGCCGTTTCCGACGCGGGCGATTTCATGCCGTTGCTCCGGCGGACGAAAAGCGCGGCGGAACGAACGCTGATGACGGTCGCGGCGGAGAAAGCGGAATCGGTCCTCGCGTCGCTGAGCGCGTTCCTGCGCCCCGGCATGAGCGAGCTCGAAGCAGCGGCCTTCGCCGATTACGCTGCGCGCAGCGAAGGCTGCATGGACACCGACGTTCTCGCGCTGCGGCGACCTGACGGTTCGAATCGCAACCCGTTCCCTTTTGCGCCGCTCGAGCCGCGGCTGTTCGAAGCCGGCGGCGTGTTCAACGTCTATCTGGCGCTTCAGTACCATGGGTATTGGACCGAAATCTCCGAGTCGATCGTGATCGGCGAGCCGCGCATGGCGCAGACCGACGGTAAGCGGATCGCGCGCGCGTACCTGCAAGAGGCCCTCGACGAGTCGCTGAGCGGTGCTCCCGTCTCCGACCGGCGCTTCCTCTGGATTCACGGCATCGGGCTCGACCGCGAGGAGGCGCCGTTCACCTCACGCTCGCACCAGGCGGATGCAACCGGCGACGTTCTGGGCGTGCACGTCGCGGTGGAGCGCGACGGCGAGTTCTTCGTGTGCGGGCGTTCCGCGGCGGTGACCGAAGCGAAGCGCCGGGTTCTTGCTTGAGCCTTCACGTTGCGCTCGACATCGGTGGGACGTTCACCGATCTCGTAGCGATCGACGATGATTCCGGTGAACTGCGGCACGCCAAGAGCTCGACGACTCCCGACGATCTGACGGTCGGCATCGCGCGCTGTTTGGAGAAGAGCCGCGTCGACTTGGAGCGCTGCGAGACGTTCATCCACGGGGCGACCGTTGCGATCAACACGCTGGTGGAGCATACCGGTGCGCGCACCGTGCTGTTGACGACGCAGGGCGCGCGCGACGTGTACCTGATCGGCCGCGGCAACCGGCCCGAGGCGTACAACGTGTTCTTTCAGCGGCCGGTTCCGCTTGTTCGCCGCGGCATGATCCTCGAGGTCGAGGAGCGGATGGCGGCCGACGGCAGCACGATCGTTCCGCTGACCGAAGCGGCGATCACCGGCGCCTGCGAGCGCGTGGCGCGGATGAAACCCGAATCGGTCGCGGTCTGCCTGTTGCACGCGTACGCGAGTCCGGCGCACGAACAGCGGCTCGGCGCGGCGTTGCGCAGCGCGCTGCCGGGCGTCTACGTCTCGCTCTCACACGAGATCCTGCGTCAATACCGCGAATACGAACGGACGTCGACGACCGTCGTCAACAGCTACGTCGGACCGAAGGTCGAGCGCTACCTCAAGCGTCTCGAGAGCGAGCTGGCCGCGAAACGCTTCGACGGCTCGCTCCTGATCATGCAGTCCAACGGCGGCGTGACCTCCGTTGCCGGTGCGGCCTGCGCGCCGGTCGCGCTGATGGAGTCGGGACCGGTCGGCGGCATCAATGCCGCGGCACAAATCGGAGCGCGGTTGGGGTACCCGCAAGTCATCAGCTTCGACATGGGCGGGACGACGGCCAAAGCGAGCCTGATTCGCGACGGCGAACCGTCGATCGCCGAAGGCTACTACGTCGGGGGCTACGCGAGCGGGTATCCGGTGATGCTGCCGGTCGTCGACATCATCGAGGTCGGCGCCGGCGGCGGCAGCATCGCTTGGATCGACGAGGTCGGCGCGCTGAAGGTCGGCCCGCGCAGCGCCGGAGCTTCACCCGGTCCGGCATGTTACGGCACCGGCGGCGAAGACCCGACGGTCACCGACGCGAACGTCGTGCTCGGCCGCATCAATCCGACCGCGTTTCTCGACGGCGAGATGCAACTCGACGCCGGTGCCTCGCGCGCTGCGATGGAGCGCAAGCTGTGCGGCGCGCTCGGCCGCGACGCCGTCGAGGTGGCGCTCGGTATCATCCGGATCGCGGTCGCGCACATGACGCTGGCCGTGCGCGGCATCTCGATCGAACGCGGCTTCGACCCGCGCGATTTCGTCATGCTGGTCTCCGGCGGCAACGGCGGGCTGCACGGCCCGCTGATCGCGCGCGAGCTCGGCATCCCCAAGGTGATCGTGCCGGTCTTGCCGGCGCACGGTTCCGCGCTCGGGATGCTGATGACGGATATCCGGCACGACTACGTGAGCACCCAAACGTTTCCGCTGAAGACCCTCGACTTCGGCAAGATTCGCGCCGTCTTCGACGAGTTTCGGGCGGCCGGCTTACGTGCGCTGGAAGAAGAAGGCGTCGCGCCGGCGCAGCAAGAGGTGCGCCTCAGCTTCGACTTGCGCTACGTCGGCCAGGAGTATTCGCTCAACGTCCCCGTTCCGAAAGCCGATCTCGACACCGAGGATCGCAACGCGATCCGCGCGCGCTACAACGAACTGCACCAGCGCACCTACGGGCAGAGCTCACCGTCCGAGGAAGCGGAGGTCGTCAACGTCCGCGTCAGCGTCCACGGCCGGCGCAAGAAATTCGGCGTCAAGAACGACTCGGCGCCGGCCACCGGAAAAGCGACGACCCGGCCGGTCTACATCGACGACCCGCGGACGCCGGTGAGCATCCCGATCTACCGGCGGGCCGAACTCGCGCCCGCTACGACGATCGAGGGTCCGGCGATTTTGGAAGACAGTGCATCGACGGTGCTCTTGCTGGCCGGCGACCGGGCCGTGATTCTGGAAACCGGCGAAATCATCATCGACATAGGAGTATAGTCATGCCTGACGTCGATCCGTTCACCCTCGAAGTGCTGCGCAGCACGCTGCCGTCGATCCCGAACGAGATGTCGCACGTGCTGCGGCGGACGTCGTACAACGTCATGATCTATGAAGTCGGGGATTACTGCTGCGCGATTCTGGATGCCGAAGGTAACCTGATCGGCCAGAACGCCGGCGGCGTCTCGCACTTTCTGGCGGATCTCGGCGTCGTCGTGCGCGACGGGCTCAAGCGCATCAAGAGTTTCGCGCCCGGCGACGTGATCGTCACCAATCACTCGGCGGTCTGCGGCCAACACCTCAACAACGTCTGCGTGTACCAGCCGTTCATCTACGAGGGCGTGCTGCGCGGTTTCGCGATCACGCGCGCGCACTGGACCGACGTCGGCGGCCACAGCACCGGTTCGGGCGTATCGAACGCGGCCACCGATCCGTGGCTCGAAGGCTTGCAGCTCAACCAGCTCAAGCTCTACGCCGCGGGCGAACCGAACGAAGAACTGCTCGGATTGATCCGCGACAACATCCGCTTTCCGGAATCGTCGATGGGCGATCTGCGCTCGCAAGTCGCCTCGTGCCGGCTCGGCGTCAACCGGCTGGCGGAAGTGTTCACGAAGTACGGCGAGGACGTCGTGCTCGAGTCGGTCAGCCGGATCTTCGGCGAGACCGAGACGCGCTGCCGAAACGTCGTGCGCGGGTTCGCCGACGGTCACTATTCGTACGCCAGCTCGTATCGCGACAGCGTGGCCGCGACCGAAGGGCCGATCGAAGTCGTCGTCGAGATCGACATCGCCGGCGACCAGATGACCATCGACCTCTCGAAGTGCTCGCGCCAGCGAAAGGGCATCTTCAACTCACGTACGCTGGCCGCACCGTACATCGCCTACAAAGCGCTGACCGTGCCGCTGGATCCGGTGAACGAGGGCTCGTTCCGCGCGCTCGACGTGATCCTGCCCGAAGGCACGTTCATGATGGCCACGTATCCGGCCGCGATGGGCGGCTGGAGTTTACCGCTGCCGACGGTCATCGACTCGATTCTCGCCGCGTTGGCCGGCGCGTTGCCGGACCGGATCCCGGCCGCGCACAAAGGCTATCTGGGCGATCAGCTGACCTTCTTCGGCAGCGATCCCAAGAGCGGGAAACGTTTCGTCGCGCAGAGCATCGAGGGCGGCGGTTGGGGCGGCCGCCCGTTCGAGGACGGTCCGTCCGCCTCGGTGACCGTGTGCCAAGGTGACGTTCGCAATTCGCCGATCGAAGTGCTCGAGCGAAAATTTCCGATCGTGATCGAAGAACGCGGCTTGCGCGTGGACTCGGGCGGCGCGGGCAAGTTTCGCGGCGGACTCGGCCATCAACTACGGATCCGTAACCTCGCGCCGGGCGCGTGGAACTTGCGCCAGTCGGGACGGCAGTTCAATCCCGCCTGGGGCTTGTGGGGCGGCCGCAACGGCGCGCCGAGCGAACGGCTCGCGAAGCCGGCCGGCTCACCCGAGTGGAGCAACGTCGAGTCGTACAGCTACGAGGTCGCACCGCAATCTCAGGTGCTGATTCGTTCCGGCGGCGGCGGCGGCTGGGGCGATCCCCTCGAACGCGACCCCCAGCGCGTGTTGCGCGACGTCGCCGACGGCTTCGTCTCACGCGCTGCCGCGCTCGAAGAGTACGGCGTCGCCATCCAGCCCGGATCGTCCGACGAGGCCGGCTTGGAACTGGTGCTCGATGCAACGGAAACCGCGCGCTTGCGCAACCGCACGGCAAGCGTCAGTGGCGTACGTTGACGATTTCGTCCACGAGCTTGCCGCGCGCGTCGCCGGCACGCGCGCAACACCGCTCTCGCCGGGCACTCGCGACACGCTTGCGCGCCGGCTTTTCGATCTAACCGGCTCGATCGCCGCCGGGCTGCAGACGGCGGAAGCGCAGGCGACGCTGGCCGTCTTGCGCCGCATGCACGCGACCGCGACGGGAACGGCAACCGAGACCCCGGCGTACCTGCTCGGCGCGTTGACCGTTGCGGCCCGGTCGACCGAGTTGGACGACATCGACCTGATCTCGTGCACCACGCCGGGTTCCGTCGTCATCCCGGCCGCGCTCGTCGCCGGCGCGATCGGCGGCGCTTCTTCGGACACCCTCGCTGCGGCGGTCGTCGCGGGGTACGACGTGATGACCGCGCTGGGCCTCGCGCTCGACGGAGCGAACGCGGTGTACGGTTCGCGCTGGCCGACGTACTTCGGTGCGGCGATGAGCGTCGCGGCGGCGGTCTCGACGGCGCTACAACTCTCCGAAGAACGTACGTTGACCGCGCTCGCGATCGCCGCTTCGATGACGACGCCCTATGCGGGTCGCATCGCGACCGACCCGATCTCGCGCTGGCTGACACTCGCCGCCGCGGCGCAAGCGGGGTTGGCGTCGGCGCTCGCGGCGGCCGAGGGGCTCCACGGCGATGCGAACATCTTCTCGGCCTGCCTAGGCGTGGAGGATACGCACGTGGCGAACGCGCGCCGCGCGTTCGATCGTCCGGCGCTCGAACGAACCTCGGCGAAGCCGTTCTGCACCGGCCGTCAGAGTCTCTCGGCGATCGAGGCGTTCCAGCATGTCATCCACGACGGCGTCGATCCGGCGCGCATCGAGCGCATCGAGGTGTTCGTGCCGGAACAGTACCGCGCCATGATCGATCGTGCGCGGCACGCGCGGACCAAATCCGAATCGCGCGGCGTGCGCTACCAGATCGCGCTGGCCGCGTACCATCCCGGCGACCTGTTCGACATCGACCGCATCCGGCTGCGGCTCGACGATCCGGCCATGACGCGGCTGATCGATTGCATCGACGTGCTCGCTTCCGGCGAACTGACGCGCTTGTATCCGCAGAAATGGGCGGGTACCGTGCGGGTCACCTCGGCGGGCGGCAGTCGCACGGAAACGGTCGTCGAGCCGGCCGGCGATCCCGAGCATGCCCTCAGCTGGAGCGACGTCGAGCACAAGCTGCGCGCCGTCGCCGCACATCTGCCCGGCGGCGTCCCGGTCGACGCCCTTGCGGCCGCGGCACGCACGTTGAACTTCAGCGCAGCGCTCGCGGAGCTGACGCCGTTCGCAGGGAGATTTCCTCCCCCTGCCAATGCCCGTCGATGACATGACTTCTGTAGCGATTCCGGCGCTCAATGCCGCGTCAACGCGTGTCGATCGGGCGGAGTTGGATTTGCGGCACGCAGCGATCCGCGCGTCGATGAGCACGGACGGCGTGGATCTGCTGCTGATCTATTCTTCGCCGATGCGCAACTTCGACATCCACTACGCGGCGAACTACGACTTGATCGGCCGCGGCGCGGTCCTCGCGCTGCCGATCGCCGGCGAACCGGTGCTCTACGTCGGCGAAGAATGGGACCTGGACCGGGCGCGGCGCACCTCGCCGCTCGCCTACGTGCGCTTCGAAGCCGATATGGCCACGTTGTGCGGCACACTGTTGCGCGCGAAGAACAGCGCCGTCACCGCGCTCGAATGGAACAGCGCCGATTTCGCCAAGCGCGTGCGCGCGGTCGCCGGTTGCGAGCTCCGCGACGGCACGGCGACCCTCGAACGGGCGGCGCGCCGCAAGACGCCGGTCGAACAGGCCCTGATCCGCGAAGCGTCGGCACTCGCCGACATGTCGTTCCTGTATGCGCTCGAGAAGGCCACGCCGGGGATGCCGGAGTTCGAGTTGCAGGCCGAGATGGAGTACGCGATGCGCAAGAACGGCGCGGTCGACAACTTCGGACTGTTCTCGGCGCGCAAGCACAACAACGCGATCAACTTCGTCACCGACAAGCCGATCGAAGACGGCGACCTGCTGATCTTCGAGATCACGCCGGCCCGGCTCAACCGCAACTATTCGGCGCAGCTCTGCCGCACGATCAGTATGGGTCCGGCCCGGCCGGCGGTACTGGAGAAGATCGGCATCCTGGCGGAAGCTCAGGAGGCGGGCTTGGCCGCGTGCAAAGCGGGCACGCCGATCTCCGAGGTCGTCGACGCGCAAAACGCGGTCATCGCGAAACACGGCTTCGGCGAATATTGCGTGCCGCCGTACATGCGCGCGCGCGGCCACGGGTTCGGCATTGGCCGTCAGGAACTGTCGGCCGCGAACAAACGGCCGCTGGAAGCGGGCATGGCGCTGGTCGTGCACCCCAACCAATATTTCCCCGACGTCGGATACTTGGCGATGGGCGAGATGATCATCGTTACCGAGACCGGATACGAACGGCTGTGCACGCTCGACCGAAAGGTGTATGAGAAGACGTGAGCCTGCTGCGCCTGCCGATTTTGATTCACGGGTTGACGCGCTGGGACAAGTCGCTGCTGCCGGAGAGCCAAGTCGAGCAACGGTTGACCCGCGTACGTGACGCGATGCGCGGTCGCGGACTCGATGCGCTCTGGGTGTACAGCAACATGGAGCACGACGGCAACATCGCGTATCTGACGAACTTTCATCCGTTCGACCCGCGCATGCCGGGCCTGGCGTTGGTGACCCCGGACGCGATCGAAGCAGTGCTCAAGGTCTCCAAACGCGATCTGGCCTTCATCCTGACGCACATCTGGTCGCCGGCGGAGCCGAGCGACTTCTTGAGCAACGAGTTTCCGGCGCAAGTCGCCGCGACGATCGAACGCGCGGGTTTGCGCGGGAAGCGCATCGGTTTCAGCGGCCGCGCGTTGATGCCGCCGGCGCTCGAACCGCAGATCATGGAGCTCTTTCCGCAGGGCGTGACCGAAGTGGACGGCTTGCTCGAGGATTTGCGGCGGCACAAGAGCGCGGCGGAGCGCGAGCTCCTGCGCCTGGCGGCGGAGAAGGCCGAGGCCGTGATTCGCGAGGTGACCGCGTTTGCCGCGGGCGGCATGTCGGAGAACGAACTCGCGGCGTACGCCGACTACGTGGCGCGCAAAGCCGGAGCGCTCGACGTCGACATCTTACTGCACGCCGGTTTTGAGAAGATGCCGCCGCCGGGCGAGCACGAGCAGCTGCCGTTCCGCCCGGCCTCGGAACGATTGTTGACCGGACGCGAGCATCTCGCCGTGTACGTCGCGTTCCAGTTCGAGGGCTACTGGGCCGAAGCGTCGGACTCGATCTACGTCGGCGGCGCTTCGGCCGCCGAGCGCGAGGCGCACGACCGTTGCACCGCGGCCTTCGCGGCGCTGTGCGGCAGTCTCGGTACGGCCGGGCAAGACGCCGTCGTGAGCGCGTGGGTTCACGGTTTGGGCCTGGAGCGCGACGAGCTTCCGCTCTCGCGGCAGGGGAAGGCGGCGGCGCAGGCCGGCGACATCCTGGCCGTTCACGTGGCGTTGGAGGCGGGCGGCGCGCGTGCGTTCTACGGGCGCACGATCGACGGCACGGCCGGTCGCGGAGTGCTCCTCACGTCGGCCATGCAATCCGCGTAGCTCGTGCCGGCCGTCACGCCACCGGTCGTCATCGAGGCGAACGGCATCTCGCATTCCTTTGCGCAAGGTGCCGGCGCTCTGGCCGCGCTGACCGACGTGTCGATTTCGATCCGCTCGGGCGAAATGGTGTGTTTGCTCGGCCCGAGCGGATGCGGCAAGAGCACGCTGCTCAACATCATCGGCGGCGTCTTGCCGGCGCAGAGCGGAACCGTCACCCTCGAAGGTCAGCCGTTACGCGGGATCATGCCGAACAAGATCTCGTTCGTGTTTCAAGAGCACGCGCTCTTTCCGTGGAACACGGTGCTCGAGAACTTGGTCGTGGCGCTCGAATTCCAAGGCGTGCCGGTTGCCGAGCGTGCCGAACGCGCCCAAGCAGCGCTCGCGGCCGTGCGGATGAGCGATTTCGCCGGCTTCTACCCGAGCCAGCTCTCGGGCGGCATGAAGCAGCGCGTAGCGCTCGCCCGCGGGTTGTGTCTGCGGACCGAGATCTTGCTGATGGACGAACCGTTCGCAGCGCTCGACGAACAAACGCGCATGGTGTTCGGCGAGGACCTGTCGGTGCTGCTGGCGGAGACCGGCAAAACGATCGTCCTGGTGACCCATAGTCTGAGCGAAGCGGTCTTTCTGTCGGACCGGATCTTCGTGATGACCGCGCGCCCCGGGCGCATCAAGGCGGTCGTCGACGTGCCCAAGCGCCATCCGCGCACGCCCGATTTCGTCAGCTCGGCCGAGTTCGGGGAGCGGCGGGCACAACTCTACGAGCTGCTTCACGACGAAATCCGCCGGAGCGTCGAATCGGCGCAGCGTTTGCCGGGCGGCGCCGGTGAGTAGGAACGAGCGTTCGCGCAGTCTCGTGATCCAGGTCGGGTTCTTCGTGCTGTTCTTCGCATTGTGGTGGCTCGAGTCGGTCGCCGGCTGGATCAACCCGATCATCGTGCCGCACCTGCAAGACGTGCTGACCGCGTTCGCCGGCGTCGTGACCTCGGCGGAGACGCTGGGTGCGCTCGGCACGACGCTCTCGACGTTCGCGCTCGCTTACGGCGGTGCGATCGTGACGGGCATCGCCGTCGGTTACGCGGTCAGCTCGTCGCGGCTGCTCACGAAAACGTACGAACCGGTCCTGGCGGCGATCTACACGATCCCGCTGATCATCTTTTTCCCGACATTTCTGCTGTTTTTCGGGATCGGCGTCAAATCGAAGATCGCGCTCGGGTTCTTGGCCGCGTTCTTTCCGATCGCGCTCAACACGATCGCCGGTTTCACCGGCGTCGACGACCGCTTGCGCATCGCGGCCCTGACGTTCGGTGCGACCCGCGTGCAGATGCTCCGGCGCGTGCTCTTCCCCGGTGCGTTCGGGATTATCCTGACGGGGTTGCGCATCGCGTTCATCCCGTGCTTCGCCTCGGTGCTGGCGGGCGAGATCATCGCCTCCACCTCCGGCCTCGGTCACGAGATCTCGTACTCGGCCGCGATGATGGAGCCGGCGCGCATGTTCGCCTACGTGTTCGTGGCCATCTTCATCGCGGCGCTGTTCAACTTCGGGCTCACGACGTGGGAAGCACGTCGCGCGCACATCGCGATATGACCCGGCCGCGATGGACCCCGGCCGGCTTGCGGGTGACGAGCATCGTGGTCGTGCTGCTGGTGTGGGAAGTCGCCGCGCGCTGGTTCTTGAACCCTGAGTTCGTGAGCCCGCCGTCGAAGGTACTGGCGGCATTTCCAGGGCTGTTCGCGGACCCGAAGCTCACCGCGGCGATCGGCGTCTTTTGCGCCGAACTGGCGACCGCGTTCGTCATTGCGGTCGGGTTGGGAACGATCGTCGGCCTCATCGTCGGCTCGACCCGTTTCAGCTACCGCACGCTGTTCCCGATCGTGCTGCTGATCTACGCGATCCCGCAGATCACCGTGCTCCCGGTCTTCGTGCTGTACTTCGGGATCGGGACGGCGTCGAAAATCGCGTTCGGGGCGAGCCACGGCATCTTCCCGATCATCCTCAACGTCGTGAGCGGCTTGAAGTCGGCGCCGCCGCAGCATGTGCTGAGCGCGCGCACGATGGGTGCCTCGCGGTTGCAGATCGTCCGCCGCGTGCTGCTGCCGCAGCTGGTCCCCGCACTGTTCGCCGGAATGCGCGTCTCGATCGCGATCACCCTGATCGGCGTCGTGTTGGCCGAATTGTACGTCTCGCAAAACGGGATCGGCTACTTCACGCAGAATTTTTCCGAACGCTTCGATCCGGCCGACCTGTTCGGGTTGGTCACGATCCTGGCGGTCATCGCGATCGTGCTCAGCGAAGGTGCGCATCGGCTCGAGCTCCACTTCAATCGCTGGCGATAAGGACACGGACCGTTGGCCCTCCACGTAGCCCTCGACATCGGCGGAACGTTCACCGA
>Ga0181536_10001152_pt1 | contig 31262 bp, 27 predicted proteins | sample PEATcosm2014_Bin_41_FD_121105 | JGI IMG/M metagenome (GOLD analysis project Ga0181536, IMG submission 121105) | Peatland microbial communities from MTU Mesocosm Facility, Houghton, MI, USA - PEATcosm2014_Bin17_60_metaG | ecosystem: Environmental > Terrestrial > Soil > Wetlands > Peat | place...
CCGGCTCACGCTTACACTCCGTGCCGCGCCTTTGTTTGAGTGCAGTCCTCCCGTCGTTTGAGTTCTGCCTCCAGGACATTGGGCGTTTTCCTCTCTCAACTGCCCGCGTGAACCAATCGTCTCGAAACGCATCCAACAAGGTGTGAAATCAAGTCTTATTTCACATCACGCGTTTCATGACTTCCTGCGTCGAGTTGTTGTGCGCCGGCCAGGCAGCGGATCGTCTGGGCCAATTACTTTCGCGCGCAGAGCGGCTTGCGGAAAGTCCTTCGGGTTGAGCGTGACGATGAAGTCTGCCCCTCCGTACTCAGCACAATCACAAATGTGGTTGTCGTCAGGGTCGGGAGACAAATTACGAGTCGGACCAACCTTGACAAGTTCGCCCTTGGCGCGCAGCGTGTTGATGATTTTCCCGATCAGAGGACGGCGGACTCCAAGCCTGGCGAGCACCTCTCTGTATTCGTCCAGAACTTCTTCGGTGATCAGGTAGACGAACGTGCGGTCTTCGACCCAGCGCTGTACAAATTTCGCACTCGCAACGTTGCTCTCGTGGACCGAGTCCTTCATTCCAGCAACGCCGGCGACTAACACGGATGTGTCTACCACTCCCCTAGACTTGCGCCGCTTCTGCGACAACGGTGATCTCCGGTTTTTCCTTCTTGGAGGTGCGGTATTCCCGAACGGCACGCTGGACATCCTGCGGAGAGACATCGCCGATATCCTGCGAGGCCTCCTTCAAGGTCGCCAGAAACTCCTCTTTCCAGTTTGGCCGCTTTCGTCCCCTCGGCAAGTCACGATACAGGTCAACTCGCTGCAGTCTCGCCTCAAGGCTCTCACGTAGCTCCTTGAAAGGAAGTCTGACTTCCACCGATTGCGTCCAGTACTTGGAGGACGATCTGAACACTAGCACGTCTGGAACCTCATTCTCCCCTCTCTTCAAGAACTCGGAGAACGCCTCCACAAATTCCGCCAGCCTATCTGCAGGCGTTCCGAGAGCGAGTTTGAGATGACCGGCGACTTGAGCCTGGTAGAGGCCTACCATGTCGAAAAAGTAGAGTCCGCGCCGGCGCAGCGGCTTCACCACACCGAACTGCACCAGATTCTGCAGTTCCTTTGTGGGCATGCCCAACACCGCACTTGCCTGTTTCAGTTTGAGCTCGACTGCCTGCATGGCTGTTCCCCTCGATATACAATCTAAATGTTAGACGTTAAAAGAGGTCGAGTCAAGATGTCCTTATGCTAACGGGCGATGCTACCGCCGACTCGGTTAGCAAGTAATTGTATAATCAATAGGTTAGGCAGGCAGTGCGGGCCTGGAAGGAGGATTTCGGGACGCATTCTTCGAAAGCGGAGGTCCTCGTGTGCACTGCTAAAGAAATAGAGTGCCGGATGTTGCATCTATCCAGCCAAGGCGGTAGGCGAGACGTGGGCAGCGCTAACAGTCGGCACAACCCAAATACCTCGCGGCACGATTTTCTTTGTCGCTTGTTGCGCCGCCGCCGAATTACGAATCGCGCTGAAAGGCGGTCCCCACCGCGTTTAGCGAGATGCTCTTGGCTTGCCAAGCTTCAGGGTATCCGAATCACTCTCGTCCCGTGTGACACTCGCAGGAGGCTGAGCTGCGACACTTTTCGACGTTGAGCGTTTGATTTCCCGCCAGAAGGTCGCCCGGGCCACAGCTCGGGTCAGGTGGAGCACCTTGGCAATTTCCTTCCAATCAAATCCTTTGCGATGCGCGCCAAACATAGTTCGACTCTCATGAGAAAGTTTGCGACCAGGCTTCTCCAAACTCCGGTTGGTGAACTACGAACGACGAAATTTCATCGCATAGCGTCAAATCTGCGGAACGACCAAACAGTTCAAACGAAGGTGGGCTACCCAGACGAGAGCAATACTCGCCACACAGGGATATAGCTTTCTCTCGTTGGGGGGCGCGGTTCGGGGATGGCTGGCATAACAACCGCCCGGGGGCTAGCAGTCCTCAGTCCACGGGCCTGCGCGCCTAGATCTGGTACTTGCTTTTACGGGTTAAACCCGGCAGCGATCACCTTAGTTGCGGAGAAAATGTCACTTTTCTTGCAATAAACCTCTCTTCTACGCAGCCCGAGTCTCCGCGTCCATAGCCGGATTTCGGCCCATCTTACCCAGCAATTGTACCGACGCCTGCGTCAAGTGTTTGGCACTCAGCACGTTTCGTTTTTCGGCCAAAGCCCGACCGCGCGGGCCGATTTTCAGTACCTGAAGTGGCCACCTGCACGAATTCCTGCAGAAAAAAAGTTTTTGGAAAGCGGCTTGACTATAGATGTAGGCTGCCCGCTACCACTTGGCTCATGTGGACTAAGCTCCACCCGCCACCTTCGTCGCGCAGCATGTTCCGAAGCTACTCGGCGCATGCGCTTTTGCAGCAGGAGAGGAGGTATTCCGGAGGCGTAGAGATAAGTGTGTGTAGACGGATATGGGACAGTCAACTGCCCACCAGGACCCAGCCTCCGGAAGGCAGCAGTATGGGCGAAGCCGACGGTGTCCATAAGCGCCGTATGTTCCGCTGGCCGAAAGAAGCAAGAGAACTGGTCAGGGAATACAAGGAACGAACCAGCAGAAGCCAGGAGCACGATGAGACCGGCCGGCGAATGCTGGTCACAAAGCTGGCTGCGATTTCTGGCAACCCACGAGACGCCTGTTTACGTTTCCTTCGCGAGCTTGGCGTAAATCAAAAACGAGCGTATCGCGAATGGACAAAGTCCGAACAACAACGCCTTCTGGATCTGATCACCGCGATGCCGGTAGAAGAGGCCGCGAAAATCCTGCGGCGGCCCGCGGGGTCCGTGCGCTCGATGTTGCACCGGCTCGGCATCGGCGGCAAAACGGGACGTGAATGGTTCACCAAGTTTTCACTCTCTCGGGCATTGCACACCCGCCCCGACGAAATACAAAGATGGATCGATCTGGGTTGGCTCAAGTCGCGCGCTCTCACCACTGCCGGCGCGAAAGCTAACATCATCGATGCCGACGACTTCTGCCAGTTCGTGAAAGAGCATGGGCGTGCCGTCGCGAGCCGGCGCCTTTCCTACGAGGCACTTTGGTTTGTGCAGAACTATGTGTTTCCGCCAAGCCACGCGGAACTGCTGTCGGTGAGAGGAACATACAAAAGGCACGATGCAGGCGATGAGACAGACCCGAACAGGGAGTCTCAATCGGCCAGCGGTTCCGAAGAAGACGGCGGGCAGGAAGGCTAGGGTTGGAGAGCATCAGTTCGGACTTGGAGCGAGGATCTTTCCCCAGTTTGGCCCCGCGCCACGAAAGGGTTGCCGTGTTGTTTGAAAAGCGCGAGGACGTGAGATGAGACTCGTGCGTGTATGTGGGCCGGGAACCTCGCGGCCCGTCGAAGAGGTTCGTGATGTCAGCAGCAAAGGAAATCGTGATCATCGAGCACAGCAAAGACCATTCGCTGAACGCAAGCAAGGGAGCGGGGAGCAACGGGTCAGGAGACGCAAACGGTACGCGCGCCGTGGGCGCGGACGGCCCTCCAGCAGTGAGGCGGCGTCTGCCGGACGAGCGTCACAGCTTGACCCATCACTTCTCGGTGGGCGGGCAGGAAGGCTATGTCACAGTTGGTTTATACGAGGATGGTCTGCCAGGCGAACTGTTCATCAGGATGGCGAAGGAAGGCTCGACGGTTTCCGGGCTCATGGATTCTTTCGCAACAGCCGTGTCCCTGGCGCTGCAGTATGGTGTCCCGTTGCGGGTCTTGTGCGACAAGTTCAGCCACACACGGTTTGAGCCAAGCGGGTGGTCCGGCAATCCAAAGATTGGCTACGCCAAGTCGCTGACCGATTATTTATTCCGCTGGCTCGAACTGCGCTTCCTGAAAGGCGAGCAGGGACTTCTGTTTGAATTACCGAAGCCCGCCCAGCCGCAGCGTGAGGCGACCAGCGTAGTCGATGGTTTGGGGCAGGTCGTAGAGTTGGGAGACGCGCCTCCGTGCCAATTCTGCGGCTCACTGATGGTGAGGAACGGCTCCTGCTATCGGTGTATGACCTGCGGCAGTACGAGTGGTTGCTCATGAGCAGAATTCTCAGGTGAGTCAAGAAGAAGAGAGGCGGCAGGAGCACGCGGGTGGATTTGTGTAGTTGTGATGTCCTGGTAGCGTGCGCCCCACAGGCTCGCTGAAATATGTTTCTCGGGCAGTCTCCGAATCATTTGAGCCTTCTCCGCCCTGTCCTTCGGGTGCGCTTGGAAGCCGTGCCGTCTAACAACTTCGTCCGACTCGGGAAGCGATGCAGGTCGCCTTGTTGCTCGCCCGCCTTACAGACGAGCCGCGCTCCCTTAGCAAAGCAATGCATGCAAGACTCGGTCTGCGATGGCGGATCAGGCTCGATCATGCTGAAACGCGCATCGCACGCGGCGCACTCGTATACGTAGACGTCGGTCATGGGTCACGTCTTTGAGCGAAGCTGAGGCTCGTGTATGGCCTCCAATGATCCTACTGGCGCTAAGCAGTCGCGGCCACGGTGGAAGGGACCGCAATTGAGTTTCTTCATGACGTGAGAACCGCTGCAAAACATTATGCAGCTTGCTGCCCGTCAAATGAGCTGGCCGACTATCTCGAACTGCTCTTCCTCCCCCGTCGTAATGATAACTGTATCGTTGTGAGGGCCTCCTAAAGTTGCCGGCCGACCGTTCATCCGTCTCGGAGAACGAAGACCCGGCTCAATGCGAGTCGCGCGCCACGCGCGCACCACTGCGACCTACCAGGAAATCGAGGTCAGCCCCCTTGTCCGCTTGCAGCACACGTTCGACATAGAGCTTCAGCCAGCCGCGCTCGGGAATTGGCGGAGGCGTCCAGCGCGCCCGACGGGCGGCGAGAGTATTGTCATCGACATCCAGACGAAGCAACCGTTTGGGGACATCGAGCGTGACCATATCTCCCGAATGCACCAGCGCCAGTGGACCACCGGCTGCAGCTTCTGGAGAAACGTGCAGTACCACCGTCCCATAAGCAGTACCGCTCATGCGGGCATCGGAAATACGGACCATGTCAGCCACGCCCTTGCGGAGCAACTTTGGAGGCAGCAACATGTTGCCAACCTCCGCCATACCTGGGTACCCGCGCGGGCCACAATTCTTGAGGACCATGACGCAGCTTTCATCGATGTCCAACCCCTCTTCGTTAATCCGGGCGTGAAATTCTTCGATCGTTTCGAAGACCACGGCCCGCCCGCGATGCTGCAACAGGTGTGGACTTGCGGCGGACGGCTTGATCACGGAACCATCCGGCGTGAGATTGCCGCGCAAGACAGCGATTCCGGCGCTTGCCTTGAACGGTTCCGCAAAGCGTCGAATCACATCGCGATTCCAACAGGGTGCGTCGGCGACATTCTTCCAGATCGGCTGTCCGTTCACAGTCAGTGCATCCCGGTTCAGGACAGCAGCCTCCCCTAGCTCACGAAGCACGACGGGCAATCCGCCTGCGTAAAAGAAATCCTCCATGAGATGCTTGCCCGAAGGCTGAATATCGACTAGACATGGCAGAGATGATCCCAGCCGATCGAAATCGTCGAGACACAGGGGCACACCGACACGGCCTGCAATCGCGATCAAATGGATCACTGCGTTGGTGGATCCGCCAATGCCTGCGTTGGCCCGGATTGCGTTCTCGAAAGCTTCGCGCGTGAGTATCCGCGAAATGCAAAGGTCCTCGTGTACCATTTGCACAATGCGTCGGCCCGTCATCTGGGCCATCGTATTGCGGCGCGCATCGACTGCGGGGATGGCCGCATTGCCAGGCAAGCTCATGCCCAGCGCTTCCACCATGCTGGCCATGGTTGAGGCGGTGCCCATGGTCATGCAATGACCTTTGGAACGATGCATGCAACTTTCCGCTTCAAAGAACTCCTCGACCTTCATTTCGCCTGAGCGGACCTGATCGGTCATTTGCCACAGCCCGGTTCCAGATCCCAAATCGCGGCCGCGGAATTTTCCGGAAAGCATGGGACCGCCGGAAAGGCCGATGGTGGGCAGATCACAGGAGGCAGCTCCCATCAGCAGCGATGCTGTGGTCTTATCGCAACCCATGAGCAGAACAACTCCGTCGATTGGATTGCCGCGAATCGACTCTTCCACATCCATGCTGGCCAAGTTGCGGAATAGCATGGCGGTCGGCCGCAATTGCGTCTCTCCCAAGGACATGACGGGAAATTCCAGCGGAAAGCCGCCTGCTTCCCACACACCGCGTTTCACACATTCGGCGAGCTCGCGAAAGTGGGCGTTGCACGGCGTCAGCTCCGACCAGGTGTTGCAGATACCGATCACGGGCCGGCCATCGAAGAGGTCGTGGGGCCAGCCCTGGTTCTTCATCCAGCTCCGGTAAAGGAAACCATCACGGTCCTTTCGACCGAACCATGCCTGGCTGCGCAGCTTCTTCATTGTTCCGTCCTTAGGTTCAACTGGTTGCCCGCAATTAGTACGGTCGTCTCTCCGGCGATTTGGCAACGGCTGAGAAGTCTTCGTCGCCATGGCCCTCGGCAATCGCACGCTGGAACACTGACAGTGCTGCCGTGGCGGTTTGGAGGGAGACTCCCTTACCTGAAGCGTCCTCGAGCGCATACGCCAAGTCCTTTGCCATCCACCGCAGGGCAAAATTTGGGGTGAAGTCGTGGGCAGCCATCCCGTCAGCCATTCTCTTCATGATTCCGCTTCCGGGAGCACCCCCGGTCAGGATCGACACGGCCTTAACGCGATCGAGGCCGCCCGCATCGATCAGGGACAGGGCCTCGGCAAACGACGCGGCTTGCACGCCACAGACGAAGTTGTTGATGAGCTTCATGAGAGCGCCGCTTCCGGTCGGGCCTAGATGGAACACGTCGCGACCGAGCACAGAAAACACAGGCCGCGCTGTATCAAGTGCCTCTGCAGAGCCTCCGACAAGAAAAAGTAGTTCACCGGATGCCGCATGGGGCTTGGTGCCCGTGACGGGCGCATCCAGGAATCGACAGCCACACTGAGCCGCAGCAGCCTCAAGCTCCTTAACCCAGGCGACGCTCAGCGTGCTGGACTCGATCAATACCGAACTCGGGGACGCACCGCTCAGTGCACCGTTCGCGCCGAGCCACACATCACGGGAAGCAGAGTCATCCACCACCATGCTGAGAATGATCTGGGCTCGTGACGCAGCGTCGCGCGGCGAAGTCGCAATGAAGGCGCCATCGTTGGCGAAGGGAGTACATTTCTCACGATTCCGGTTGTAGACGGCCAAAGGAAAGTTCGCAGAGAGCAGCCGTCTGGCCATGCCGGAGCCCATGATGCCAAGTCCAAGAATCGCGACGTGTGGTTCTGACATGGCTTCACTCATCTCAAAGGAATGACATTAATAAGGGCAGGTTTCGATCTGGCTACACGGACGGGGTTCTGCAAAGGACGCCCGTAGCCCTCGCCCGCGATTTGCATGACGTCTCCATCTTTCAAACGAATGTGATCGCTGAAACTGAGGCAGTCAGTTCCCAAGAAGTGAACATGGATGTCTCCCCGCCGGCGGTGAGCTTCGAATTTGAAATGATGATGCTCAATGTTCTGCAGGCTATGGCACATTTCGGATTCACCCGTACGGAACGTCTTGGTCCAGTGGACATTCCCTTCCCGCTCGATCGTCACCGTCACAGGTACGGATTCGAATTCGGGATCAACCACGAGTTCTGGTCCAAGCGCACACGTGCGCAGCTTCGAACCGGCGAGGTTAAGATAGTTTTTCTTCTCGAACTGATGATCCGAAAATTCGTTGCCCACAGCCATACCGATTCGATAGGGATTGCTATCCGGACCAACCAGGTAAACGCCGGCGATCTCAGCTTCCTCACCGCAATCCTCGCCATGGGACGGGACGTCGAGCGGTTCTCCGTGTGCGCGTAACGCGCTGCCTGTGCCCTTGTAGAACCACTCCGGAGGGATCCCGATGCAGCCTGCAGCCGGGCGGCCTCCTTCGACTCCCCAGCGAAACATCTTCATGCTGTCCGTAAGATCCTCGGTGGCGGTTGAATGCATGGACTGGCGATCACGGGCGCTGCCCAGATGGGTTAGTCCTGTGCCGGAAATCAGGCAACGGGCGGGTTCGTCCGGATGGTCAATGGGCGGAAGCAGACGCCATTCCGAGCGGCCCCTATAGATAGGGTCGTAGTCGATTGCGTCGTGTCTCGCCCTTCGGCGCGCCACCTCGCTGAGCTTCATGCCTGCAGCAATGGCGACATGAGCCAGTTCGTAGATCGAGGAGCAGGTATGCAACAAGCGGATGTTTGGTTCCTCGACCAGCGCCACCTGCCGAACATTGCCTTTCTTGATTTGGATGAGTCTTGTCATCGGATCATTTTGGTGCTAGACGGATTATTCGATTACCTCGAACCGTTCCAGCCCCAATTCGTTGATGGTTAGTCCGAGCCCCGGAGTGTTGTCATCGAAATCGACGCAGCCGTCTTTTGCCCTGTGTTCTCCCTGAAAGATGTACCAGAACAGTTCATTGCCCAGTTCGACATCGACGACCGGAAAAATACTCCGCCATCGGAGAATTCAAGCTGGCCATGACCACGTGGTAATTGTGCATCTGGGCGGCATGAGGAATTACCTACCGGGGGATAGTTACTCAATAAGCTTTCCCGGACAACAGAAAAGATGTACATTACAGGTGATTGCAGGTTTATCGGGGTTCCGCGGCCTCCTCGGGCGAGGGACCATGTTGAGATTTTTGGATATCAAAGCGTACGGGAGTGTGTCTCGTTTATGCGGGACGGCATTCAATCACCACCACCGGATGAAAGCGCAGGACGCCTGGATTCGTGGAAAGAGATAGCCGCGTACCTACGCCGACAGGTTAGAACAGTGAACCTGTGGGAAAGCGTCGAGGGGCTTCCTGTACACCGCCATCTACATTCGAAACGGGGCACTGTCTACGCATACAAGTCGGAACTGGACGAGTGGCGCCGTGAGCGCGCTTCTATGCAGGCTGCGGGACTTGTTACATCCAGAACGAACTCGGCCCGGCTTTCAAACAGACCCCAAACAATGATCGCCGTGCTGCCCTTTAAGAACCTAAGCGGCGATGCTTCACAAGAGTATTTTAGCGATGGCCTTACGGAGGAAATGATCTCTCAGTTGGGTCGTGTCAAACCGGGCCAACTGAACGTTATCGCTCGCACGTCCTCCATGCACTACAAGGGCTCCGATCTTGAGATCACTGTGATTGGAGCTCAACTCAGGGCTGAATACGTGTTGGAGGGCTGCGTTCGACGGTGCGGCGATCGTGTCCGAATCACCGCACGCTTGATCCGTGTGGCTGATCAGTCGAATCTGCTGTCCCAGAGCTACGATCGTGAACTTGCCGACATTTTGGTTTTGCAGGACGAAGTTGCGACTCAAATTGCCAAATCCGTGATGGTGGAGTTGATCTCGACTCAGCCAGGTGTACGCCCCTCCCTTTCCGCTCCAACCAGTAGTGAAGCATATGAAGCGTACCTCAAGGGGAGGCTTTACTCCAACCAGCGCACCGAAGAGAGCTTGTTAAAATCCGTCCACTATTTTAGTCAGGCGATCAACAAGGATCCCAAGCTCGCTCTGGCTCACTGTGGCTTAGCGGACGTATACCACAATCTGGGTTATTACAGTGCCTTCCCTCCGGATGAAGCGATGCCTCTAGCAAGAACGGCAGCTCTGCGAGCCCTTGAGATCGAATGTGAACTAGGGGAAGCACACGCGTGCCTTGGCGAAATCAGGTTTTTCTACGACTGGGATTTGGATGGAGCGCGGAAAGAGTACGAACTGGCCCTTGCTTTGAACCCAAGCTACCCCGCTGCGCACTACTATTACGCTTCCTATCTGGCTGTCATCGGACAGCAAGAGCTCGCTCTTAAGGAATTTGAGCTCGCGCAGGCATACGACCCCCACTCGGTCATTATTTCGGTATGGAAGGGGATTTCCCTTTGGCTGGCCGGCCGATACGAAGAGGCCATTAGAGTCTGTCTTAAGACGCTGGAATCGGATTCGCAATCTTTTCTTGCCCACTGGGCGCTCGGGTTGGCTTACGAGGAGGTCGGGAATTGGGGTGCGGCTATATCACAGTTTAAGACAGCCGTTGCACTCTCGGGCGGGAACCCAGGAATGCTGTCTGCACTTGCTTACGCGCAGGCTACGTCGGGTCAACGTGATCAGGCATTGAAAACGTTACATCAGTTGCATTTGTTGTCAGCCAGACGTTATGTTGCCGCCGACCATATCGGCATGGTTCACATTGGTCTAGGCAATGATGACGAAGCGCTCACATTCCTGGAGAAGGCTTTCCGAGAGCACTCGAGTTGGTTAGTTACTCTGACAATTGAACCACGGACAGCAAGACTCAGATCAAATCCCAAATTTCAGTCGCTCATCAGTAGTCTGAGGCTCCGGTCCAACAACTAGCCTGGATTATTCATGAAGTCTCTAGCGAAAAAAAGGATGCTCTAAAAGGAATGATGAACACTGGGTTTGCACACCCAGCATTCCCTTTTCGGAGCATCCATCGCTTGATACACAGTGCCACAGCTGACCTTCTCCTTCTACCGTCATCAACCTATCCGCGCCGATTTTTCCGGCGGCCAGATCACCAGCGACGCCGGTCTGCTGCCCTTGCGCGCCTTCGATCAGCGCCATCATCTGACTCGGGACTGGGCCGAAGGCCTCCGCGACCGGCGTCAAACGGAGCGCGTGCAGCACGATGCGCCGGTGTTGCTGCGGCAACGCATCTATCAGACCATTGCGGGACACCAAGATGCCAAAGACGCCGATCGTCTGCGCCACGATCCTCTGTTGCAGGTCGTCACCGATCAGAAGTGGCGTCGCGCTCGGCTCCCAGCCCACGCTCAGCCGTTGGGAGAATGCTCCCTCGGGACGCGATCTGGTGCGCTGCAACGATCGGCTGTCTGAGCGGTTCATCTGCCTCTGCGGCGTCGCTATGACGAAAGTAATACTGGTCACCGAGCGAACGACCTAGAAGTGACTCCGTTTTGTCCCGAATCGCAACTCGACTTCCAACTCCTGCCCATCCCGGCAACAGGAGAATAACAAATAGTTCCTCAGGAGCCCATTCGGGGCCATTTTCATTGCTGCAGGGGGGTACCCCTCGCTCAATATCCCAGCCGCTTATTCACAATGTTCTTCAGCGGCTCGCCCTTCTCAAACCTGCCATACTGGCTCAGAAAGAAGCGCATCGCCTGATCCTGCCAGTCGGCCGTGTAGTCCGTGCAGTGCGGCGACAACAAAACATTCTCCAGCTTGTACAGCAGATGTCCCGCCGGCAGCGGTTCGTGCTCAAACACATCTAACCCCGCTCCTTTGATCCGCCTGGCCGTTAGCGCACGCAGCAGTGCCGCCTCGTCAATGACCGGCCCGCGTCCCACGTTGATCACCACCGCCGTCCGCTTCATCACAGCGAACTCAGCGTCGCTGATCATGTGCCGCGTCTCCGCGGTCAATGGGGCCGTCGCCACAATGTAATCGCAGAGCGCGATCATCTCCCGCAGTTCCTCCGGCTTGTAGAAGCGCTCCACTAGCGGATCGGTCGATCCGGGAACATGCCGCTTCGTCGCGAGCACACGCATGCTCATGGCGTGCACGCGGCTCGCCACGGCTCGGCCAATGTCGCCATAGCCCAAAATCCCAACCGTCTGTCCACTTATCTCTTGCACCTCGAACGGTTCCCAGACAGCTGCCGTCTGGTTGCGAACCATCCGCCGGAAATCCTTCGCGAAATACAAGATCGTTGCCAGCACAAACTCCCCGAGCGACGCGCTGAACACGCCGCGGCTGTTGGTCAGCAGGACTTGGCTCTCCACGAGTTCCGGAAACAACAGGTTGTCCAGGCCCGCGGCCCGGGAGTGTACCCAGCGCACCTTCCCGCAAATCCCAAACAACTCGCGCAGCAACTCCCGCGTACCCGACCACAGCAGAATCACCGTCGCATCCTTCGCTGCCTGGGCACACGCGGCAACCTCCCCACATACTGTGTGCGGTAGCTCGTTCAGCATGGCGAACTGCGGATCGTCTCCCGACGCCAGCACCAGCACTGGATTCTCTTTCCCCATACCCAATATCCTGCCACGCTATTGTTCTTTGACACTGCCCGATGTGCTACCTGGTCATTACAAGATCGTGACCATCGAGAATGGCTGGGATTTAGAGTGGGCTAGTCCCGCGGTTCTCAAGACGCGCCTCGACCATGCCGAAAATGTATACATCCGACCGAACATGACCTACCAGACTGCAGTCAATTTGGAATAACTGCACCGCCCCAGTGTTTCAGAGTTATCCTCAGAGTCTGACGCAACCCCGCTCAGACCTTAGCGGGCTCATCGGGAGCGCCAGCCACCTATATTGCTATTATTGCTATTATCACTGATCGTTCGCGCCAAGCAGCGGTGCCTCTCGGGATTGCGCCCAAGTGACGGGCGCACCGGAAGTTGACCGGAGCAAAGCCGACTTCTGGCCAGGAGTACATTCCAGTTGGTACTCGCAGCGTTGTCCTCGCACTTCCGGCCACCGTTTAGGTACCGTCGCTGTCGCTCTGATCACGTCTGAAGAGTGGCAGATTGTTTTCTGGATTCTCAGGCACCAGGACAATCATTGCTCCGGGAAACGGTTGCCCATTGCGCCTCGCCGTGCCGTTGACTCTCGATAAAGTTCGGGATAATCCGACGTTCAAACTGATCGGTATCGAACCGCTGACTTGAATGCTCTGCCCCACAACCTTCGCACCTGTCGCCGACAGCGTGCTGATAATCGAATTCTGACCATTCATCACGAAAACAGAATAGGTTCCAGGCACCACGAAGCCGGAGTCGAAACTGAACTCCCCATTCATCGCAATTTGCGTGTCCAGCATCTCCCCGGTGTGCCAGTTCCACATCCGGATAAACGCTCGTGGCAGCAGGCTCAGCCCACCATCCATCTGAATAAGCCCGCGGATTGTAGTTGGTTCGGCGCGATCCGCGTCAATCTCCATGTCCCCCGTGAGATCGATGACGGTCGACCGCATCGAGGGCGCGGGCCCATACGACTGCACATCCAGCACATATTTGCCCGGGGGAAGACCTGCGATCTCGACGGAATCGTCGACCGTCCTTTCCCCTTGCGACGGTGGCGTGATCGGAATGCTGAATACTCGCTGCTGTCGACTCGCACCTCTTGGGTGCTCCGGATCGGAATAGATGTTGCGGACACGGACTCGAAGTGCCGGTACCGCGGCCAGAGTCACATCCGCGGTGAATCCGTCTCCCGCGTTGACCACGATCGGTGAAGCGGATGCGGAATCGGTGACACCAGGGTAAAAAGTGGTTGGATAAACTACATCAAGATAAACTACATCAAGATAAACTACATCAAGATAAACTACATCAAGAAGAGCTCTCTCTTCCGAAGACAGATCGGCTCCAGATTCCCGCTGTTCCCAGGCGAGTGAGCCGAACCACGGTTGGGCAGAGACAACCACGAAGTAGCGCCCCGATTCGAGATGAGCAAAGCGATAGTAGCCGCGATCATCTGTAAATACTTGAGCCACGCTGAAGTTCTGCGTAAACCCCGCGCTCGCGTCACTGCGAAACAGAAAAATTGTGGCGTTCAGTACGGGTTCGTTTTCTTCGTCGGTAATTGTTCCCGCTATCCAGGCGTCAGGACGAAGGCGGAAAACCAGGTTGTCGATCCCTGGCCCCGCAGCGATCGCACTGGCATACGCGCCCTCGCCCGAGGAGGCCGCGGAACCACGATAAACCTGCAATAACCTGTAATGTACATCTTTCCTGTTGTACGGGAAAGCTTGTTAACTAGACTGCAGTTCGTGACAATAATCACTCTTGTGTGTGATTCCGATCACGGATTGTGAGCAGGTGGGAGATTTTGTTAGGTCTTAGGATTCGTAGAACGAAGTCTTTCTCAGCTTCCGTGTTCCAGTCTTTATTTACTACGGCGGCGGCCGTCAGGCGGTCGATCCAGGCAATCAAGTTTCGCGCCTTCGTTGGGGTGCGGCGATGCGCCAGCCACACCGATGCAGATTGGGCTCGTGGTGGCGCAGGGATACGCATCAAGAATAGAGTGCTCAGCCTTGTCGCTTTATGCCTGCAGCAGGCACCAACCGCTGCGCAAAACTGGCTGGGTTCCAGTGAGATCGGCATGGCGCCGTTGCCATTCAGGTTCAGGTCGCGGGCTACTTGCGCATTGCGGATGACTTCCGGATGGTCGATGGGGAGAATAGAACGCAACCAAACACTGAACGTGAATTCATGCTCACCGGGCCGGCAGCTCGTCGCCCAATTGATGAACGTCCAGTGTAAAACCCGGCTAAACGGGATAAACAACAAAGGAGTCTGCTGACAAAGTGGCGGAGGTTGGTCCGGTTAACGATGCGGTCTTCATCTGTCACACCAATCATTCCCTCGCGAACGACGACTATGTCCGCGGGGGTGTCCGCGAAATGGCCAAGCCGGACGCGGGAGATAATACGCGGATCCGATATCAGGCAGTGGAGGAACACTTGGCTGCTGACCCGGCCAGGAACGTGATTGAACCATCCAAGAAACGCCCCGGTCGCACGACTCCGAGGTGCGTCCTATCTGTCGCCAACTCAGAGGCTAGTGTGGGCCCTTCACCTACGCCGCGACGATCATGGCCCTGTCAAGTTGCCTTGCCTTGTAGCGGCTCCGGGCCTCCGGTTTGAGGGGTTCTATCGAACGTCAATCTTCATTCTGCAGGTGAGATCATCCGAGAGTCCGTGGAGTCCGAAAAGGTTCCCTGCGCAACATGGAAAGCCCGGCGGACTTCAGGGGATCATCCGGAGCGGTCACCTGCAATAAGCTACATACAGAAGTTTTCCGTTGTCACGAGTCGCGGAGCTGTCTAATCTGCGTAGTCGCACTTCCAACACGCCAACACGTCGTCGAGGTGCGTTGATCGTTTTTGCTTCTCACCTGCGAGAACGGCGGTGCTCGAAAGTTGACTCTCAGGAAATAAGCAGAATCAATAAGGAGACTTGGTTATGTTTTCCTGGATGCGCAGCAGTCTTGTGGTAGGCATGCTTGCTTTGATCGCTACTGGCCAGATGTGGGGGCAGGGCATGGGAGCCCTCAAGGGCACGGTAACGGACCCAACTGGAGCCGTTGTGCCAGGCGCCAAGGTAAAACTCACGGCCCTGGGTACGGCGGCCACCCGTGTAAGCACCACTGCGACGGATGGGGGTTATTTCTTTGCCCAGCTCTTGCCGGGAGATTACAGAATCGAGGTTACGGCACCCGGGTTCAAGACCGCTGCGCGTGCACAGGTGAGTGTGCAGGTTGGCTCGACGGCAGCGGTTGACCTCAAACTCGAAGTCGGCTCGGCGACCGAAACGGTCGAGGTCAAAGAGGCCGCAAGTGCCATAAATACCCAGGATGCATCTCTTGGTGCTTCGTTTGGCGAGAGAGCAATTCTCCAATTGCCCCTGGAAGCTCGAAACATCGTTGGCCTCTTGAGCCTGCAAACAGGAGCCACCTACCTGCCGATAGCCAGCGACGATCGGAGCGGTAGCATCCAAGGCAGCCGGAGCGATCAGACGACTATTAGTCTGGATGGAGTGCGTATCGATGACCCGGAGAACGAGCTTGCAGCCTATCAAACCGTCCTGCGAGTGACCCCAGACTCAGTGCAGGAATTCCGAACCACGACTGGCAACTATGGTTCTGATCTCGGAGGGAGCAGTGGTGCGCAAGTGCAGCTGGTCACTAAGAGCGGTACCAACGCGGTCCACGGCTCGGTTTACGAATACCTACGCAACACCGCGACCTCCAGCAACGAATACTTCAACAAACTCGCTGGCCTGAAAACACCAGAGCTGAACAAAAATATCTTTGGCGCCTCAGCCGGCGGGCCCATCATCAAGAACCGCTTGTTTGTTTTCGCCAATTATGAGGGCCTGCGCGAGGTAGAAGGAACGCCTAGCTTACAGACCCTTCCTTCCAATAGCATGCGCGACGGCGTGATCATCTACCAATGCGCCGATGCTGCACTTTGCCCCGGCGGCACTGTTGCTGGCGTCACTGGAACCCACAGCGTGGCTCCCGGGTTCTTCGGGCTGACGCCAGCCCAGTTCGCCGCGATCGACCCGCTCGGTATCGGCCCCAACCCAGCCGTCCTAGAATACTTTAATTTGTATCCCCATGCGAATGCCCCTGGAATTGACGGGTTAAACATCATGGGATTTCGTTTCACCGCGCCCACACGGACCACATTAAACACCGCGATCACACGAGTGGACTGGATTGCCGCTAGCAAGCACACCTTGTTTTGGCGGGGAAATCTGCAGGATGACTCTGTCAACAGCGCCCCACAGTTTCCCGGCCAGCCGCCTAATACAACGACCAGGAACCTTAGCAAGGGCATGATGCTAGGCTATCAGGCGCTCTTAACTAATACTGTGGTCAATTCATTTCGTTGGGGCTTTACGCGCTCACAAACGATGTCGGTTGGCCTACTAAGTCAACCCCAGGTCACGTTCCGTCGCATCAGCGATCTGTTTGCTAGGACTCCCACGAGCTACGAGGCGGAACCCACACATGAACTGCGAGACGACATAACCTGGACGAAAGGCGCCCACGCCCTCCAGTTCGGCGGCGACGTGCGGTTTGTTCGCATCCCACGCTTCAGCAACCAGAACTCTTTCTCTAGTGTCGAGGTCGACCCTGATTGGCTCCAGGGGGTCGGGGAAAACTACATGCCGGGCTACGCCACTTGCACCACTCCAGGATGCACAGCAGTTCCGGCTGTGGCCGGCAGCTTCGCAGGAGTCTGGTCTAAGACTTCAGTCAATCTGTGGGGCCTATTGAACCATGGTTTTGCGGACTACAACTATACGAGAAACGGAACTGCACTGAACGTGGGAGAGGCGGTGAAGCGACGCTACGCGGACGACAGCTACCAATGGTATTTTCAGGACCAATGGCGCATCCGCCCCAGCTTGGTGCTGACATACGGGCTGCGATATACCCTAGTTTCGCCTCCTTGGGAGACCGGAGGCAACCAAGTGGCTCCCTCCCCTGGGATGAACGAGCTTTACAACGAACGTCGCTCTGGCATGTTTGAGGGTATCCCGTCTAATGCCTACCCAAACATAGTCTTCAATCTGGCTGGCCCCGCCAACGGCCGCCCAGGTTTCTATCCGTGGGACAAGCACAACTTTGCTCCGCGCGCCGCCTTAGCTTGGAGCCCAAGCTTTACTAAAGGGTTACTAGAGCGCCTGTTCGGCGACCACAAAACCGTGATCCGCGGCGGCTACTCCATCGTGTACGACCAAATCGGGGAAGCCTTGGCAAAACAATTTGATACTAGCGGTGGCTCGTATGGACTGTCAGCAAGTCTGGGGGGCCCGTTTGGGGGGGTAAATGAGTCAACTTCACCACGCTTTACGGGTCCATACAGTTTGCCTGGGCCTCCGATAATCCCTGCAGCACCTGCAGGCGGGTTCCCTGCAATTCCAGCGTACGGAGCAGGAAACGTATCGAATACCATTGACGACGGGATCGTTACGCCCTATTCGCATCTCCTGAATTTCACTATTGGACGTGACTTACCACATAACTACAGCGTTGAAGCGTCCTATGTCGCCCGACTAGGCCGAAACCTATTGACTAAGATTGATTATGCCATGCCGCTTGACCTCGTTGACCCGACCTCCCATATGGATCTCTATACGGCTGGCACCATGTTGGCCAAGTTAGCCGAGGTCGGAGACCCCCGAGGCATTAGCGTCGGCACAAACACGAACTTGGTCCAACCTATTCCATACTTTGAAGACATGTTTCCAGGAGCAGCAGGTAAGCCACCCTTCAACATCTACGGTGTGGGCGCCGCCTCCACAGCTACACAAGTCGTTTATGACACCTACCTTGGTTATCACGGTGACTACGGGGACGCGCTCCTGTTTTTGGACACAAGTCCGACCTTACATAGCAAACTGGGAGAGTACGCATATTACTTGAACCAGTTTTGCTGCTATTTCGGTGCGAAAACATTCGGCTCTTCCGACTACGAGTCGTTTCAACTACACCTCCGTAAACGATTCAGCCATGGGCTCCAGTTCGACTTTAACTACACTTTAGCGAAATCGCTGGACGATACTTCAGATGTGCAAAGGTCAAGTGCGTCTTACTGCGCGGCCTCTGGCTGCGGTAACCTGACCACGGGCGGCGTTACCTCCGTCGCCCTTGACTCGTGGTACCCCCACAAGTCATACTCGTACTCTGACTTTGATGTACTTCACAATTTCAATGTTAACTGGGTCTACGAGTTTCCGTTCGGTAGCGGGAAACGGCTGGGCGCGAACAGTCACGGCTGGGCCAACCAGATCGTAGGTGGCTGGCAGGTTTCGGGCCTGTTTCGTTTGACGAGCGGCTTTCCGTTCAATATCTTAAGCTGTGGGTCCTGCTTTACTACCAACGATGGTCTCGTCAACAACGCGGTACTCCTCACTCCCACGACAAAGCTCCCAGAGACGAAAGTCACCAAGAGCGGCGGAACTGTTAATGCATTCGCCGATCCGACCGATGCCTTGAGCGATTTCAAACCGGGGCGTCCAGGTGAGATCGGGCTTCGGAACGCTCTACGGGGTGACGGTTACTTCACGATTGACACGGGCGTAGGCAAGGCCTTTCCGATTGGCGAAAGAAGTCGCTTGCAGTTCCGATGGGAGACCTTCAATTTGACCAACACGCCGAAATTCAGCACCAGTGGCCTCAGTGCCGAAATCGATGAGTCGCCCACTTTCGGTCAATATAACCAGACGTATGCCACGTGCGACCAGGTCGCGGGACGCTGCATGCAGTTCTCTTTGCGCTACGAATTCTGATCCCATGCGGTGTGCTTAGGAGCAGTGATACGACTTCTAACCACACCGCTGATATGGAAAGCCCGATGTTGGCGCGCCTGGATCGTGCCGGAGAGTGTGGGGGCTTGGCATGTGCAAGACAGACAACGGATTCAGAGGTCGCGGCATGATCGCAGACGGGAAAATCCGGTTATTGCAAAGGAAGGCTTGTGTCTTGAGAAAGCACATCGTGCGTATGGTCAGGGCAAGTAAAACCGGCCACTTGGGTGGGAGCTGTTCTTGTGCAGATATCGTCGCCGCCCTGTATTTCAGCGAGATGAATGTCGACAGTTCAAACCCCGCCAAGCCGGACCGCGACCGCCTGATCTTGAGCAAAGGACATTCGGCACTGGCCCAATATGCTGCGCTGGCCGAGCTTGGTTATTTCCCGCTCGACGAGTTAGATCGCATCAAGAGAATCGGGGCCGTCCTGCAAGGCCATCCCGACTTGACTAAAACACCCGGCATCGAAGCTAACACCGGCTCACTGGGTCAAGGGTTGTCCATCGCGAATGGCATGGCCTTGGCTGCTAGGCTGGATGGAATGCAGTATAGGATTTACGTCATCCTCGGCGATGGAGAAATCAACGAGGGCCAGGTGTGGGAAGCAGCGATGTTCGCGGCCTTCCATAAGCTGGATCTTGTCGTCGCCATTCTCGACAAGAACGGGATCCAGGGCATGGGGTTCACGAAGGACTCCCTCGACACAACGCCCCTGGGCGATAAGTGGAGGTCATTCGGCTGGAATGTCATTGAGATCGATGGCCATGACATGGAGCAGGTCTTGTCGGCGCTTGACCAGGCCAAGCACTGCAATGGCAAGCCGACGATCATCATTGCGGAAACGGTTAAGGGCAAAGGAATATCTTTCGCGGAGAACAACGTTGGTTATCACAATGTTGCGATCACCCAGGAGCAATACGATACAGCAATCCGCGAACTAAATGCTGTGCTCGCAGGACTTCCATGTTGAGCATTGCGAAAACCGAGAAGTCAGGTAACACGACCAATCCCAGAGTGGCCTATGGAGAAGCCTTGGCTGAACTGGCGGCAGAGAACCGAAACATCGTGGTGCTGGATGCCGACCTCCGCACATCCACGAGGAGCGTGGCTGTCCGGGAGAAATTCCCCGAACGGTTCTTTGAGATGGGAATTGCCGAACAGAATATGGCGGCAACCGCGGCGGGCCTGGCGTTGGCGGGGAAAATCCCCTTCATCAATTCGTTTGCTGTGTTCTGCACTGGGCGAGCCTACGATCAGATCCGCACTGCGATCTGCAGTGCCCGCCTCAACGTGAAAATTGTTGGATCCAGCGCCGGTCTCTCGGATTTTGGCGATGGCTGCACACACCAGAGTGTCGAGGACATCTCGCTAATGCGATCGTTGCCGAATATGACCGTAATTGTGCCCTGCGATGCAGTCGAAGTGAGAAAGGCCGTGCGGGGCATGGTCGAGTACAGGGGTCCGGTTTATCTCAGACTCAGCCGCAGTGACATGCCTCACATTTTCGATGACGCCCTGCCCTTCCACATCGGGAGACTGCATAAGATGTGCGATGGCAGCGATGCCGTGATTTTTGCAGCGGGCACCATGACGGCCAAAGCCCTCGAGGCAAGCCAGAGGCTCCGACTAGGAGGCATCTCCGCCAAGGTTATCAACGTGAGTACCATCAAGCCTCTTGACGTCGAAGGCGTTCTCCGGGAGAGCGCGGGGACGAAGTGCGTAGTCACGGCTGAAGAGCACAGCGTTATCGGTGGCCTTGGCTGCGCCGTGGCGGCGGCCTTGCGGAAAACCAGGGTCCCGCTCGAATTTGTAGGCATTCAAGACAGGTTTGGCATGTCAGGGACCAGCCACGAAGAATTGCTGGAGCACTACGGACTCACAGTGGCTGCGATTGTGTCGGCGGTCAAAACCACACTGGACGAGCAGCGCCGATCGCCGGTGCCGAAGTTTTGCCAATCGTCCCCAGGCAGCGTGTGAACCTGATGAAAGGAAGGGGATCCGTGGCGGAGAAAATCGGATTTATCGGCTTAGGGATCATGGGTAAGCCCATGGCGAAGAACTTGCTCAATGCTCGCTACACGCTCGTCGTGCACGACCTTGATCGCCGCGCGGTGAAGGAGCTTGTTGCCCTAGGTGCTGAGGAAGCGTCCAGTCCGAAGGAAGTAGCACACAAATCAACATACATCATCACTATGCTCCCTGATTCTCCGGACGTGAGAAAAGTAGTAACCGGCACGAACGGGGTTGTGGAAGCCGCCGCTTCCGGAACTACTCTGATCGATATGAGTTCTATCTCTCCGCTTGTCTCACAAGAGCTTTGCAGAGTTCTTGAGCAGAAGGGCATTCGCTTCCTAGATGCTCCCGTGAGCGGCGGTGAGCCGGCGGCAGTCAATGGGACGTTGACGATCATGGTGGGCGGTGACGAGGCGGTTTTTAACGAGTGTAAAGAAATACTCCTGGCGATGGGGAAGTCTGTCGTGCGAGTGGGCAAAGTCGGCAGCGGCAATTTGACCAAGCTCGCCAATCAGGTCGTGGTTGCCTTGAACATTGCCGCTATGTCGGAAGCTCTGGTGTTCGGAACCAAAGCGGGCGTCGATCCAGAACTGATCTACCAAGCAATTCGTGGCGGCTTGGCGGGCAGCGCTGTACTGGAGGCCAAAGCCCTGCGAATCATGCAGGGCAATTTCGAGCCGGGCTTCAGGATTGACTTGCACATCAAAGACCTGGCGAACGCCTTGGACACGGCTCGGCAAATTGGCGTCCCATTGTTCTTGACCGCACAGGTTATGGAAATCATGAAGAGCTTGAAAGCGGGAGGCAAGGGGCAGAAAGATCACTCTGCCATCTTGAACTTCTACGAGAAGCTGACCGGAATAGAAGTACGGAAGAAAACCAGTTCCGGCTAGGGTGCTGGCTGAGATTTGATCCTTGAAAGGTAGTGATCATCACGCCCCACTAATAGTCGTAGAAACTGTCCGCGAAGGGAACCAGCTGTAGTGTACTGCGCGCCGTTTGAGGACGAAGCTGAGCGGTGAGGATTCTGACTTTGTGAGGGGAAGCATCATGAAGAAGGACATACTGCAGACAGACATGCTGCAGCACATCGTTTTGGACCTCCAGCAGATGAAGACCTTCTGCGAGCGTCCGCTGGTGATCGAAAAAGCCAAAGGCATTTGTCTTTGGGATGTTAACGGCAAGAGATATATCGACGGCCTTTCGGGAATCTATGTCGTCAATATCGGGCACGGCAACGAATACGTTCTGGAAGCCATGCGCCGACAAATGGAGAAGGTTAACTTCGCGCCTCCGCTACACGCCGTGGCCGACATCTCAGTACGTTATGCGGCCCGTCTCGCGGAGCTGACGCCAGGTGACCTCAACACGATCAAGCTCTTGTCCGGCGGGTCCGAAGCCACCGAGGCGGCAATGAAGTTTGCTCGCCAGTACCACAAGCAGAATCGTAATCCGCGCAAGTACAAGGTCATCAGTTGCTACAAAAGTTTTCACGGCGCGACGCTCGGTGCCATGTCTGCCAGTGGCCTGGGCGGGCCTAGGCGGAGCGTCTTCGAACCTCTACTGACTGGGTTCGAACACGTCATGCCGCCCACCTGCTATCGCTGCGTCTACGAGAAGACTTATCCCGAATGCAATTCTTTCTGCGCTCGCATCTTGGAAGAAGTCATCAAGAACGAAGGCCCGGAATCCGTGGCCGCCTTTATCATCGAACCAATCGGGAACACCGGAGGCATCGTCTCTCCGCCGGACGGCTATTTGCCAGTCGTTCGAGAGATCTGCACTCGTTACGACGTCCTACTGATTTTCGACGAGATGATCACGGGCTTCGGCCGCACCGGAGAATGGTTCGCCGCCCAGACGTTCAAGACAACACCGGACATCTTGTGCATGGGGAAAGGAATGGGCGGCGGATATGTTCCCCTCGCCGGTGTCGCCATTTCCGACCGTCTCTATTTTGGCGCGTTCTGGGGAGAAGAGGAGCAGGACATCCATTTCGCCCACGGACATACCTTCGGTGCCAATCCTATCTGTGCTGCGGCCGGTTTGGCTTGCCTTGATGTCATCGAAAGAGACAAGTTGATCGAAAACGGCCGCCGCATTGGCGATTATCTGCGCCACCGTCTTACGAAGGAAGTCGGCGCTCTTGGAATCCTCGGCGACATCCGCGGTGCGGGATGCCTTCTGGGAGTGGAATTCGTGCGCGATCCTGCCACGAAAGAACCCTTCAAGCGGCAGTTCGGAAAGCGAGTCCAACGGCGGCTAATCGAAAAGGGCCTGATTTTGCGGTGTGACCCGGACTGGATTGCCTTTGCTCCGCCGTTGATCACCACCGAAACCGAAGCGGAAGAAATTGTGGGCATTTTTCTTGAGGCGGTCCGCGAAGAACTGGCACAAGGCGAGCACGCGTGTTCCCTGTCTGGGACCACAACGGCACCTTGATCCGAGGGATGCGGGCTTAGTTGCGGCCGGGTGCCGCGTCAGCCGCTAGTGGTTCGAGAAACATTGGGCACGCCGGAGTGGCCGAAGGCGATCTTTGATGAAGTACGGGTTCTTATGAGTTGGATCGTGAATCGGGCTGAGCTGGAGGACCACAAGCTTCTTAGAGTGTCTGAGGAAGCACGGTCGATTTCGACTGTAAGGAGGGGAAGATGTGCCACCGAGTTGCTGGGTTTTTTTTCTGGGGTCTTCTAGCATTCTCCTTGATGCCGGCTGCCCTTAGCCAGGAGGGCCAGCGGATTTCATGGCCGGCACCGAGGTACAAAGTACGCATCGAGAAAAGTGTTATGGTTCCGATGCGGGATGGCGTAAAGCTCTCGACCGACCTCTACTTTCCCGATGGAGCCGGAGACAAGTTGCCGGTGATCTTGATTCGCACGCCATACGGTAAGAATCGTTTCAGGTCTGCCACATCGATAGGATCTGTAGATGCTGCTCCAACAATGTTTGCTGGCCAAGGTTACATCGTGGCCGTCCAAGATACACGGGGAAGGTTTGAATCTGAGGGAAACTACACAATCTCAGTCCCTGACGCGGAGGATGGTTACGACACAACCGTGTGGCTGGCCACCCAGCCCTGGTCTGCAGGCCAGGTTGGCACCTACGGGTGTTCCTATTTGGGGGATGTCCAGGTCATGCAAGCTCGATTGAGGAATCCCCATTTAGCGGCCATGATTCCACAGGCAGCAGGCAGCTCTGTTCCGGAGCGCGGTTTTGGTGTCATTTACGGAGGTACGGTTGAGGTTGAAGCTGGTTTTTCGTGGTTTTGGCAGTACGGGAGCAAGTTCTTTCTGCGCCCACGACCCGGAGCACCGGAGGACTTCTACGCGCAATTTGGTAGCATGTATAACCCGGCACCGGTGTTGCCACCGGTCAGTCTTGCAGAGATTTGGAAGACGCTTCCACTGGTCGACATGATGAAGAAGGCTGGCGGGCCCCCGACAGACTGGGAAGACATCGTGTCTCACGGTCCAGGCGACCCTTACTGGAAAAATCTAGGGTACCTTCTGAACACCGATCGCTTTGACACTCCGTCACTTCAGGTTGATTCTTGGTACGACTTTGGAACGGATACGGTGCTGTATCAATTTAACCTCATGCGCGAGAAGGCTGTGAGCGCACATGGTCGAGACAACCAATTCATTATCCTTTCACCCACTGCTCATTGCCGATCCGAAAGTGCGACGGAGCACACCATAGTTGGCCAGCGTGATATGGGGGACGCTAGGTTCGGCTACTACCAATTATATCTTCGCTGGTTCGACCACTGGCTGAAGGGTGTCGATAACGGTGTGACCGAAATGCCGCACCTTCAAATCTATGTCATGGGCAAGAACGAGTGGCGAGGGGAACAGGAATGGCCCCTTGCGCGGACTAAATTCACGAGGTACTACCTCCATAGCGGAGGCAATGCAAACAGTCGATTCGGTGAGGGAACACTTAGCACAGTGCTGCCGGGTACCGAGCCACCGGACCGTTACGTCTACGATCCAACGGCACCAGTTCAGTCGGTGGGCGGACCAATCTGCTGTACTGGTCCCGAAGCTCCTCCCGGCGCTTTTGATCAGTCCGACGTGGAAGCGCGACAGGACGTTCTGGTATATTCCACGCCAGTTCTTGAGAAGGGCATCGAGGTCACTGGCCCGATCGAAGCAGAGCTCTACGTATCCTCCTCAGCCCGGGACACCGATTTTACTGCGAAGCTCGTGGATGTCTGTCCCGACGGAAAGGCCTACAACATTCAGGAAGGAATCTTGCGGGCCCGTTATCGCGAAGGCTTTGACAAACAAGTGTGGCTGACCCCGGAGCAGGTGTATGAGCTGAAGGTCAACATGGGAGCGACAAGCAACTACTTTGCTCCTGGCCACCGGATCCGGTTGGAAATATCCAGCAGTAATTTCCCCCGCTTCGACCGCAACCTTAATACGGGTGGAAGAAATTACGACGAGAAGGAGGGCGTACCAGCGAGGAACACAATTCACCATTCGAACATGCACGCCTCCGCCATTATCTTGCCTGTCATTCCGTAGGAGAGCGTACGCAATGATGGAGGCGCTGTGCCAGGGGTTCCCTTGAACTACGTTAGCGAGAGTTGGTTGAGTCGCACTTTCTCAGCTGAAAGGACCTCATGAGCAACGAAGGTGATGATGTGAAGCCTCTGACACAAGGCACCGCTGGAGGATTGAGAACCAGCCCCGCGACGTCTCAGGAGCAGGAGCTGGTCAAAGAGTTGGGCCTAACCAGCGCCACCACGTTGGTCATGGGCTCAATGATCGGCACAGGACTTTTCCTCGTCTCTTCTGATATCGCGCGTTTAGTGAATTCTCCCGCGCTGTTCATGGGCACCTGGCTTATTGCCGGATTCATGACTGTTGCCTGTGCTCTCGCCTATGGTGAGTTGGCGGCCATGATGCCCCGAGCCGGGGGGCCGTATGTTTACCTCCGCGAGGTGTTTGGCCCGATAGGGGGCTTCCTGTATGGCTGGACGTTTTTCCTAGTTATCCAGACTGGCACCATCGCGGCCGTGGGCGTCGGATTCGGGAAATTTCTGGGCTTCTTCTTTCCTTCAATCGCCTCTGACCACTGGCTTCTGCACATCGCTAAGTTGCCGGCCATTCAAATCGGACCCATGGTCTTGGGCAACAACGATGTTGGGCTAAGTACGCAAAACCTAGTGGCAATCGCGGTGGTGGTTTCCTTGTCGGCGGTGAATATTCTTGGAGTCAAGGCAGGAGCCCTGGTTCAGAACGTCTTTACCATCGCCAAGGTCTCCGCGATTCTTGGGTTCGTGGGCGTGGGGCTATGGGTGGGCCGGAATGCCCAAGCGTTGACAGCCAATTTCGCAGATTTCTGGCACGGTGCCGGGCTCGGCGCCCGTCATATGCTGCAGGTCGGGATGGGTAGCCCGGTCGTTGCAGTGGGGACGATTACCATCCTTGGTGTCGCCCAAGTGGGAGCTCTCTTCACTGCGGACTCTTGGACCAGCGTAACCTTAACTGCCGCTGAAGTGAAGAACCCAAGTCGCAACTTGCCGCTTTCTCTTGCTCTGGGCACCGGTGTCGTGATCCTGCTCTATGTGGTCTGCAATTTCTTTTACCTCACCGCGCTCCCGCTCGATGGCGACCCCAACGGCACCACCATCTTGGCGAGGGGCATCAAGTACGCTACCGAAGACCGGGTGGGCACGGCCGTGATGCAGCAGATGTTCGGTTCCACGGGAGCAGCCTTGATGGCCGCGGCCCTCCTAGTCTCTGCCTTTGGCTGCAACAACGGACTGATTCTTTCCGGCGCGCGCGTCTACTACGCAATGGCCAAGGATGGGCTCTTCTTCCGCAGGGTAGCTGCCCTTCACCCTCGCTACAAGACCCCAGCAACATCCCTGCTGTTTCAGTGCGTCTGGGCCTGTGTACTCGGTGTATCAGGTACTTACAGCCAGTTGCTGGACTACATCATTTTTGCAGTGCTGCTCTTTTACATCCTGACTGTCTCCAGTCTTTTCATTCTGCGCTGGAAACGGCCGGACGCAAAGCGCCCTTATCGCGCCATCGGTTACCCCGTCTTGCCCGCGATATACATCCTGATGGCCGTGTTCATCGAAGTTGCGCTGTTGCGCTATAAGCCCCAGTATACTTGGCCGGGTCTGATCATCGTATTGTCGGGAGTCCCGGTCTACTTCTTGTGGTCCCGCCGGTCCAGGACGGGCTGCCCTGACCTAGTCAACGCCAAGCGAATGGCGAACTCACAGGTCAGAGACTGATCCGTGGCTGCGATACCTGGTTTTGAACGCCGCTGCGGTGCGGCCTTAACGCCCGGATTAGCTACGGCAGCAGCCTCGCGGGTGGAGGCTTTAGGGCTTGATCAGTTTGTTTCTTGCGGTCATGTCTGCCGGGATTCGAACGAACGCAATGACACAACATACGCACGATGCCACAAAGAACGCCATTTCACGCAGCTATCCGCCGGGCAAAGAGGCCATCTATCTTCGAGCAGGGCAGGAAGACAAAGAGATCTGCGCCCAACCGCTAAAGCGAAGGGCCGACTTTTGCCTGCAGAGGAGAGTCAAGGACACGTTCAATCCAAATGACGTGGAAGACAGAATATATTTCACGCTGCCCGGGAAGACAAGATAGTGGCCACAGAAAGGATTAATAGAATGTCAGTATTGTCAGTTTCATTGGATAACCGGTATTTCCGTAACGAAAGTGAATTCAATGCCGACCTCATCAGCGGAGAAAGGCCGCTAGAACTTAGATTTCATGCCGGCGGCCGGTGGATCAAGTCCAAAAGCGGCAAATACATGCCCTGCTACGATCCCTCCACCGGCGCCGTGATCGCCTATGCGCCTCAGTGCACATCGGATGAAGTAGAGGAGGCAATTCAGGCTGCCGTTAAGGCCTATCCGAAATGGTCAGACATGCCGGTGGGCAAACGGGTGCAAGTGCTTTTCAAGATGAAAGCTCTGCTGGAGGAACACCTGGAAGAGTTGACCCATCTGTGCGCCAAGGAGGGGGGTAAGAAGTGGGATGAGGCCATGGGTGACGTCCTCAAAGTCGTCGAAGTGGTCGAATACGCATGCGGTGCTCCCCATATCATGAAGGGCGAAGCACTGATGAACGTCTCCCCGGGATATGATACAAGCCGGTACAACCATCCCATTGGTGTTTTCGCCGGCATCGCCCCGTGGAACTTCCCGGCCATGATCCCCCATGGCTGGATGGCCTCCATCTGCATTGCCACCGGTAATTGCATAGTTCTCAAGGCAGCCAGTTTCGCACCTCAGTCCGCCATGCGCATCGTGGAGCTTTGGCAAGAAGCAGGGCTGCCGGATGGCGTGCTCAACCTAGTTACAACCACCCGAAACGAGGCAGAGATCTTTCTTCGCCATCCCGATATCAAGGGCATCACTTTTGTGGGGTCCACCGCCGTCGGCTTACACGTTTACGCGACCGCTGCCGCCAATGGCAAGAGAGTCCAGGCCCTCACCGAGGCCAAGAACCACGCCTTGGTCCTGCGCGACTGCAAGCTGGAGCGCACCGCACAGAGCATCATCAACGCATTTTGCGGCTGCGCGGGAGAACGCTGCATGGCGCTGCCGGTGGTGGTGGTTGAAAACGCAATTGCCGACGAATTGATCGGATACCTGGTGAGATACGGATCCCAGATGAAACTGGGACCCGCCTATGATAAGGCTAGCGACATGGGGCCGGTGGTCAACAAGGGTCACCAGGAATTTGTCCTCAAATGGATTGAGACTGGAATCAAAGAGGGGGCTAAGTTGATCCTAGACGGACGTAATCCGAAGGTTCCAGCCGGCTGCGAACAAGGCTATTTCATTGGCCCGACTATCTTTGACAAGGTAACTGAAAAAATGTCGATCGGGCGTGAAGAGATTTTCGGTCCTGTTCTCTGCATCAAGCGCGTGGATGACTTTGAGGAGGGCTTGAGAATCATGAACGCCAGCCGGTTTGCCAATGGGTCTGTGATCTATACCCAAAGTGGATACTATGCCCGCCAGTTCGCAAAACAGACTCATGGCGGCATGGTTGGAATCAATGTGGGGATTCCGGTTCCAGTAGGAATCTTCGGATTTACCGGGCAAAAACTGTCCTTCTTTGGTGACCTGCATGTGATGGGTCGCGACGGATTCATTTTCTTCACAGAAAGCAGAAACGTCACCCAAACATGGTTCGCCGAGGATAACGAGGATCATGGCAAAGTGGACACCTGGGACGGAACGATGACCTCGCTGTCGAAGTGAACGTCAGCTCGCTCGGCATCGTTACTGTCAGCCTCACGCCCTGGACGCCGCGGAGAAGCTGGACTTCGATCAAGTCATTGGCGGACATGGCGAAGTGATGCAGGGCAAACAAAAGTTTGAACTGGGGAAACAATACTTCCGTGATCTGCTGCAGGAAACGGCGCAGTCCTATGCCCAGGGCGACACTCGAGAAGAGGCCGCAAAGCGAGTGGCAAAGATCCTCGTAAGAAACTACGCTGACAAATTTGATCCTGGCTTCCCTGAGGACGTTGTCGGCAATATCGCTAAAGCCTATCAAGTGATTGCGTTTATGCAATAGCGTCAGGAGCGACCAAGCGCAACCAGCTCCAAGGAACCCGAACTCGATGGTGAACAGCGAGGAACGGCCAAAGAGGTCGACCACGCGCTCCGGAATGTGAGTGATTTGCCCAAGCGACAGATCAAGACGCCTGAAGGCAAGCGCATCAGCGACACAGACTGAGCACCGGCACTACAATGGAGATCCACGAATCATTACCGATCAAACCAAGCGTGCGATGTGGCGGATCCGAAAGGAAATCCAGGACGGAGCCTACCCATGGAAATGGATCGCCGAAAACGCGTCGGGACGTAAATGGTTTGAATCCCTACGCCAACAAGACCAGGAATGTCAGATCGAGCGTATGGGGCCGCGACTATGCAGCACAATGGCATTCGTGGAAGCGTCTACTGTGAAGCAAAGCAGAAACCGCCCGCCTGTACAGCTTAAGCGGTGATGGTATCCACCTTGTGGCAACCCACGTGATTGTGCGAATCTCATCGACCATCGTGCACGAGTCACAGCTGGCGTCATATCTTGGGTACTTGGAGAATGGGGTAATTCCGAAGTATGAAGCTGCAGAGGGGATGGTAATGGCTCCTGCTATCGGTGTATGACCTGCGGCAGTACGAGTGGTTGCTCATGAGCAGAATTCTCAGGTGAGTCAAGAAGAAGAGAGGCGGCAGGAGCACGCGGAGGAATTTGTGTAGTCCTGGTAGCGTGCGCCCCACAGGCTCGCTGAAATATGTTTCTCGGGCAGTCTCCGAATCATTTGAGCCTTCTCCGCCCTGTCCTTCGGGTGCGCTTGGAAGTCGTGCCGTCTAACAACTTCGTCCGACTCGGGAAGCGATGCAGGTCGCCTTGTTGCTCGCCCGCCTTACAGACGAGCCGCGCTCCCTTAGCAAAGCAATGTGTGCAAGACTCGGTCTGCGATGGCGGATCAGGCTCGATCATGCTGAAGCGCGCATCGCACGCGGCGCACTCGTATACGTAGACGTCGGGCATGGGTCACGTCTTTGAGCGAAGCCGAGGCTCGTGTATGGCCTCCGATGATCCTACTGGCGCTAAGCAGCCTTCTTCTGCTGCGCCTTCACCTTCGCCCACCTTGCCCGCTGTGCCGCCGCGATCTTTCTACGGGCTGACGCCGACATGGTGCGCTTGGGTTTCACCTTACCCGCTTGGTCTTTCGCCGCTCTCTTCGCCCATCGCGCTTTCTGCGCGAGGCTGATCCGCCTACGAGCCGAGGCTGACAAGGTACGCCTCGGCTTCGTGTAGGAGTTTCCAGCGTGCGACTTGCCAAGAAGGAAAAGAGCCGCATCAACACGTTTAAGCTGACTTGCCAGATTCGTTCTCTCGACTCGCAACGCCGACACTATGGACGCCAGTCCCTTTAGATTTGCCATGAATCCCCCTCGGCAAGGGATTGTAATTGATCGGCTCTGTTTCCTGAGCGCCCTGGCTCGGGCTGGAACCATTCTTTGGAAGGGCCGGGTTTGCCTCTGCGATTGCGTTATTCCCTGCTTGCGCGTCTGGGCTCAGCCGTTCACGACGGCATGTCCCCGCTCAAACCCCACATCAATCTTCTGCCGCCCAGCCTGAGTTGCGGTGGCAATCGCCAATTCCTGCGACGGGAACGTACCGGGCAGGTAAAACTGCGTTTCGGTTACGCCAGTGCCGTCATGCTCTTCGATGGAGAACTCCGCCGAGAATCCACCGTCCCGCAGTTCGTGTGACCGCGCCTCGATGACGTAGCCTTTGTATCCACACCTGCTCTTCATAAATGCAACCTCTTA
>Ga0181536_10001153_pt1 | contig 31257 bp, 30 predicted proteins | sample PEATcosm2014_Bin_41_FD_121105 | JGI IMG/M metagenome (GOLD analysis project Ga0181536, IMG submission 121105) | Peatland microbial communities from MTU Mesocosm Facility, Houghton, MI, USA - PEATcosm2014_Bin17_60_metaG | ecosystem: Environmental > Terrestrial > Soil > Wetlands > Peat | place...
AAGGCGCGCGCGTGCATGGCGCTCGGCGCGAAGGTCTGCCAGGTGGAGGGCAACTACGACGAAGCCAACAAGCGCTGCCGCGAAGTCGCGGAAAGCACCGGCATGGACTTCGCCAACATCACGCTGCGCCCGTTCTACGCCGAGGGCGCCAAGACCGCGGCGTTCGAGATCGTCGAGCAGCTCGACTGGCAGTCGCCGGACCACATCATCACCGCCGCCGCCGGCGGCACGCTGTCCTCGCGTCTGCACAAGGGGCTCGTCGAGCTGCAGCTGCTGGGCCTGTCGGAGACCGACCCCACACGCATCCACATCGCCCAGCCGAGCGGCTGCAACCCGATCGCCACTGCGATCGTCGCCGAGGAGGCCGAGATCCACGCCGTCACGCCCGAGACGGCGGCGCACTCGCTGGCGATCGGCAATCCCGGCGACGGCTATCTGGTGATCGACGCGGTGCTCAAACGGGGCGGCACCGGCGGCTTCGCCAGCGACCCGGAAATCTTCGCCGGGATCGACCTGCTCGCCGCCACCGAGGGTCTGCTGACCGAGCCGGCCGGCGGCACCACGGTCGCCGTGCTCGAGAAACTCGCCGCCGCCGGACGCTTCGCGCCCGACGATACGGTCGTGGCGATCATCACCGGCAACGGCCTGAAGACACTCGACGACCACCCACCGAAGCCGTGGCCGGACAAGGTCGACTGCGAGCTCGACGCGATGCTGGCCGCGCTCAGCGAGCTCAAGAGCAGCGGCACGCTCGTGGACAGCGCGCGCGCGCAGCTGCACTTCTAGCGCCGGCGCTTGGCTTCGCCGCCAGCCGGCGGGTATAACAGGCACGAGATGGCAAGTCCGTTCGCATCGCCACGGGAGTTCCGCGACGTGATGGATCGTGTGTTTCAGATGATGAGCGAAGATCCCGACATGGGACCGCGGCTGCGCGACGCCAACGTCCCGCAGCGGTTCGAGTTCACGGACGTCGGCCTCGTGTTGAATGTCAGGGCCGGGCGATCCCATGGGAAGTCGAACCTGGTCTGGGTGTGGGGCGACAAGATCGACTGGTCGCCGAAGGTGCGCATGACGATGTCCTCGCAGACGGCCAACCGCTACTTCCAGGGTCGGGAAAACATCGTCTACGCGATCGCCAGGCGGCGCATCAAGACCGGCGGTGATATCCGCGCGGCGCTCGAGCTGATCCCGATCACCAAACCCATCTACGAGCGCTACCGCAAGCTTGTCGCCGAGGAGTATCCGCACCTGAAGGTGTAGTGAGCCGCTAGCCGGACGCGGACTCCGGCAGCTGTTCGCTCAGCTTCGAGGCGAACACGAATGGCGGGTAGGCACTGGCTCTGAGAAGCACGCCCGCGGCGCTGCGCGGCTGACCGGACGCTCGGTAGAGCTCGGTGTCATAGCCGCTGCTCGCCGTGCACGGAACTTCGGCGTGATCGCCGGCCATGAAGCCGTAGTAGAAGACGTGCGCGGGCGCGATCGCGGGAATCAGGCCGTTGACGAGATACGACGCATCGCTCGCCTGCTGCGCTTCGCCCCGCACCCGGCCGTGCGCGCAGTAATAGGCGCCGACCTCGGTGAACCAGATCTGGGCACCCGCGCCCTCGCCTGGAAGCGCCTCCTCGAAGCGCAGCACGCTCGCGTCACTGTGCGCCTTCACCGAGCGATACGGGTGGATGCCCCAGATGCCGGGAGCGAAGGCGAGCGCGCCGATATACGCCTGCGCATAGCCGACGACAGAATCGCTGTCTTCGAAGTCACCCGCGATCACCTGGCAGCCGTGACGCTCGCAGATCGAGTGAGCCCAGTTCGCGATTTCGCCGGCTTTGACGGCGGTCTCGCGGCCCTGGTTGTTCGGCTCGTTCCACGACTCGACGTAGCCGATCGGGGCGCCGCCGCTGGCGGCCTCATCGAGCAGCGCCTCCAGAGCTCGCTGGTATTCGCCGGCCGAGGTTGGATAGGAGCCGGTGTAGCTGGTCAGGGCGATGACCGGCGCCAGACCCAGACCGCGAACGTCAATCAGCCACGCTTCGAACCGTTCGCGGTAGTCGCCGTCCGCATTCGGGCCATCGCTCGCTTCGTCCACGGCGTTCCACTGCAGCGCGTAGCGCGCGAGCGTTATCTGGCCGACCCAGGCCGCGCGGAAGAACCTCGCGAACGAGCTGTCGGAGAACGAGCCGTCCCAGACGGGAAGACTCTGGTCGGAGATGCCGTCGACGTAGCGGGTGGCCGCACGAGCTGTCGCGGAGCCGGCCAACAGGCCGACGGCGAGCACGGCGACGCACAGGCCAAGGGCGTGCATGCGAGACCACCTAACGCTGTGGGCAGCGGCATTCCCCATATGTATCGAGCGTAGGACCGGCGTGGGCGCGCCCCCGGCGATCACCGCGGGGCCGGCCGCTAATAGAAAGCCCCCGCAAGCGGGGGCTTTCCTTAGCAGATCGATAAGCCGGATCCTGTCGTTGAGCAGCCATCCATCTAAGCGGCCTACCTGGACCTCGGCGGGTCACCTGCAAGCGGTCCTGTTTGGCCTTGCATCGGGTGGGGTTTGCCCAGCCGTCGCGTCGCCGCGACGCTGGTGCGCTCTTACCGCACCATTTCACCCTTGCCGGCCCGCCGTTCACGTGGGACGGCGGACGTAGGCGGTTTGTTTCTGTGGCACTTTCCCGCGGGTTTCCCCGGGTCGATGTCTCGACCACCCTGCCCTTTGATGTCCGGACTTTCCTCGAGGGCCGATCGCCCCCGCGGCTGCCTGATCTGCACAGTCAACCTAGCGCGAACAGCGCGTGCTGTGAAGGCGTGGGTCCGGCGCCGCCAACGGGCTGCCACGCAGCCGCCTCCGCCTACACCTTCCTGAGCAGCCCCACCACGCGGCCGAGCACCTTGACCTCCTTGCTGCGAATCGGCTCCATCGTCTCGTTCTCTGGCTGCAGCCGGATGTGGTCAGCCTCGCGGAAGAAGCGCTTTACGGTCGCCTCCTCGCCGAGGAGCGCTACGACCACCTCGCCGTCGCTCGCCGTGTCCTGAGGATGCACGACGACGTAGTCGCCCTCGAGGATGCCCGCATCCTTCATCGAGTCGCCGCGGATCCGCAGCAGGTACTCGCCGGCTTCGCCGCCCGCGATCTCGGGAACCGACACGTACTCTTCGATGTTCTCCTCGGCGAGCATCGGCTGTCCCGCCGCGACCGAGCCCAGCAGCGGCAGGCCTTCGCTGCGGACGATGCCGCGAACGCTGTCCACCGCATTGCCCACCGCCCTGTCGAGCAGCTCGATCGCGCGCGGCTTGGACGGGTCGCGGCGCAGCAGGCCGATCTTCTCCAGGTTCGCCAGATGGGCGTGCACCGTCGACGACGAGGCCAGCCCGACAGCTTTGCCGATGTCCCGCACCGTCGGCGGGTAGCCGTACCGGGCCGAGTACTTCCGGATGAAGTCGAAGATCTCCTGCTGGCGCTTGGTCAGATCCATGTCTGGGTGCCTCCCTGTCGGAGTGGATTGCGACCTGCGACGAACATGTGTTCGCACTGTAGCGACGGTGCAGGACGGATGCAAGCGCGGGCCGGGTCGGCCGCTCGCGACCAGCGAGACCGCCGGGCTATACTCGCCCCCCTGCGCCCGTGGCGGAATTGGTAGACGCGCAAGGTTGAGGGCCTTGTGAGCTTCACGGCTCGTGGTGGTTCGAGTCCACTCGGGCGCATAGAAAGACCAGAAACCATCATGCAGGTGCGCGGCTCCGCGAGCAGGACGGTTCGCGGAACTTCGCCTGCCGGCCGCAACGTTCGGGTAGCCGTCACCGCCAGCGCGTGATCCAAGCTTTGCGTTGGCGGGTCAGTGCGTCAAGCTCCGGTCCACGGCCGGCGGCGTACTGCACCGGTCCGGCGCACGTCGGGGCCGCTGACGGCGAGGCGACCGCAGCAGACGGGCCGCCAGCGGACGGCAACCTCACCGATCAGCCGCTCCCGATCGTCGCGCAGCGGCTCAGCCCGAAGCTCGGCGATCGCCAACGCCACGATACGGTCGAGGCCGACCGCGCCCTTGGGCAGGTGGACCTTCCTGAGCCACCGATCACCAACGCGGATGCGGCGACCATGCGATCGGGCTCTCGCCGTCTCAGGGCCTGTACACGTTGATGATCTTGAACGCCTGCTGCTGTCCCGCCGGCAAGCCCGCTTCCCGGAACTGATCCCACTCGACGCCCACCGCGTTGTCCACGTCAGTCGGCTCAATCGATTCGTTGAACGCGTGTGGTTCTTCCACCGTCGTCTCCACCGTGTGCCAGATCCCATAGTCAGTGAATTGCGCGCCCACGCAGCGTCCTTCGACTTCTTCGTCATCGACGTCTTCTTCCGCGGTGTCGTTCCAGCAGCCCTCCCCAAACGACGACCAAGGCAATTCTGCCGTTTCCAAGAAGCCGCCCACGGCTCCCGATTCGGCGTTCTCGCCGCCAACGAACCGTCGCGAGGTCGCTTCAAAGACACCCGTGCCGAAGTCATCGCCGCCCACATACAGGTCGCCGGCGTAGATGGCACGGAAGTACAGCGGGCCAGTCGAGGTGTTCGTGAGGTCATACGTCGACGTGAACTGGTCGGCGCCGTTGACATACGTCGTTGTCTCCGTCACACGCGCGTCTTCATAGCCTTCATAGTCAGCCACCTTGAACACCGTCACCTGCGTGTAAGGGTCGCCCGTCGTGCCCGAGCCTGTGACCGGCGACTGCGACACGGGCGCGTACAGGTCAAGGCCGTGCGGCCCAGCCGCGCCTTCAAAGCCCCACGTCGTCCCCTGCAGGGCGGGCGGCTGGCCCGAGCCTGCAGCCGGAAACGCCAAGAAGAACCCGCAGTCGCCAATGCTGCCCCCCGGCGGGAAGTAGTTGTCGCCGCTTGTTTCATAGCTTGACTGGCACTGCCCCAGCTCGCCCACCGACACCGTCAGCGGGCCGCCAGGAAAGCTCACCACGCCCGCTTCCGTGTCAGTCGTGATCGGCTCCGGCGCCGGTGCCGGTGGCGGCTGGGATGGCGGGGGCGGCGGCGTGCTCACGATCGGCGGCGGAGCCGGCGGCCAGTGCTTGGGGATGCTCGGGTCGTGCAGCAGCAGGTTCGCCTCTTCCACCCAGCCCTTCGGGTCGGGGTGGTACCAAGTCGCGTGCGACGCGATCGTAGAGTCGGTGAGGGGCTCCACGAACCAGCGCTTTGGGTTCGAGCTCTCCGCCGACAGTTCGTGGCCTTTGAACAGCGCCTTCGTCTTCACGAACACAAAGCTGGACGTCGCGTACTGGCTGTTGAGCTGGTTCACGATCCGCTGCTGGATCGTGTCGCCTTTGTCCTCAATGCTGCGCAGCCATTTGCCCACGTTATACGCGTCCGGCGTGCCCCCATTGATCTCGTAGTTCAGATCGCTCTCCAGGTACGGGTAGCCCAGCAGCGCGATCGTCGCCTGCGGGTTCGCCCGTGCGTGGATTTCGCTCAGCACGTGCTTGACGCGGCTTTCTATAGCCCCGTCGTTCAGTAGCCGTTCCGCCTGTGTCAGCAGGCTTTTGCAGTTGTCGGGGTCCAGGAACGCGGAGATCAGGCAGTTCTTGACGATGCCCGCAAAATTGACGTCGTCGCCACCGATCGTCAGCAGGATCAGGCCGAAGCTCGAATTCACAGAGTCCAACTGCGGGTTGCGACCGCTCGTGGTCAAGAAGAACGAGCTCGTCTTGTCGCCGCTGCACGCGGACGTCGCGTAGGAGGTGGGCTGGTCGTATGGCGGCTGCTCCAGTGCCTTCGCATACAGGTCCGCATAGTTCTTTGGTGACTGCCAGCAGCCCGCCGGGCCCTGGTAGGAGCCCGCGCCGTTGCCCGCCGAGTAGGAGTCGCCCATCACCAGGATCGGAAGCACTGGGTAAGAGGCGCTCGCCGCTGGTGCGGCGACGGTCAGCACAGACGCCAATGCAAGTACGATGACGAAGATCAAACGGCGCAAAGCGTGGCTCCTGTCGAATTGGCGGGGTCCGAGCTGGGCGCAATCATACCGGCGATTGTCCTGCTGTCGCGGATGGTTCGGGGAATTGGATTTAGGTCATTGCAGTGCCGGTGGGCTGGTTGTGGTGACCGGGCCGCAACAGCTGATCGGAGCCGCACGCCGGTGAGCAGCTCTGGCGCGAGGGATGGGCCGGCCTCATAGCCGCCAGCGCCGCGCGTCCCGGCTCGCTCATCACGTGCGTGTTCGCCACCGACTCGCTGCCAGCTGAGTGCACGCCGCTGGACGCGAGCACCGTGAAGTCGATCCCACCACCGCCGCGCGGCATGACCACCTGATCCTTGGCGATGTCGCGTGCCGCCGCGCGCAAGGCTGGCAACGCCCGCGCCACGGTGGCGCGCTCCTTTACCCTCACCGCGAGGCGAACCACAGTCCTCGAGCCGCCTGCGGCCGAGCTGGGTACTCGGGTCGTCGCTGCCGACCTTCCGAGCCCGCCTCCGCTCGGGGGCCGGTTGAGACAATCAGGCCGGTTGAGACAATCAGCGACGCGGACATACCGGTGGCCAACGCCGGCCTCGAGGCCGCAGACGATCTTGCGCCGCTGGAGGCGGCCGCTCGCGGGCCTAAACTGCTCCGCGTGGCACGAACGCGCACCCACGAGATAGGTCCCACCGCGAGGCCAGTCGCGGTGCCCGAGAATCTGGGTGATCTGTCATTGCCGAAGGCCATGGGTCAGGTAGAGCTTCCCTTGCACGTTCGCTGGAGCGGCCCGCCGATGACATATGACCTGGATGATCCGATCGATCGCGCCCGCGTCTATGAGCAGGTGCTCAGGGAGGGTACCGAGGACGACGTGCGCTTCTACATCGACCCAGACCAGCTCGCCGACATCTTCGATGAGCTGGTTCTACCGGCGTCCGTGCGAGAAGTATGGGCCGGCTGGCTAGACCGTCACCGCCACCTCTAACGTGTTGAGTCCGCTTCAGGAGCGGGTTGCGGAGATCATCGCCGGCTTGGATGAGGCAACAGATTTCGCTCTCGCCGGCGGCGGCGCGCTGATCGTCCGGGGCGATGTCCAGCGTCAGACCCGCGATCTCGACTTCTTCGGCCTGACCGCCGAGGCAGTCGATCAACTCGTTCCTTCGGTCGATCGTGCTCTTCGAGCCGCCGGCTTCACGGTGCGCCACATCCAGGAGAGCCACGGCTTCGCCCGCCTGATCGTCGAAAGCGGCGAGGATCGAACCGAGCTCGACCTCGGCACGGATGCGAGACTGTTCCCCGTCGAGCCCGGGAGCCCCGCTCCGCTCTTGAGCGGCGAGGAGCTGGCGGTCGACAAGGTGCTCGCGGTGTTCGGACGAGCCGAGGCGCGAGACTTCGTCGATCTGATGGCGATCGAGCCACGCTACGGCCTGGATCGGCTCTGCCAGCTCGCGGCGGAGAAGGACCGCGGCTTCCTCCCCAATGTCTTCGCTGACATGCTCGGCCAGTCGCTCAACACCTGCACGCGTTCGTCCTGGCTGAACGGGACGGTCGCGTAGTGCTTTTCGACGGCTGCTTCTACGAGGTCGATGGGCTGGTAGCCCTGGGGGCATTCCCCGCGCTGGTTCTTGGGGCAGACGAAGTACTCGTAGATCCCGCCGTTGCCTTTGTTTCTGGAGTAGACGAGCTGGCTGCCGCAGGTGCCGCAGCGGATCGTGCCCTTGAGGTAATGCTGGTGCTTGCGGTCGCGCTCACCGGAGTGCCGGTGGGCAACGAGCACGGCCTGGACCTGGTCGAACAGCTCCTGGCTGACGAGCGCCTCATGGCGGCCCTCGTAGACATGGCCCTTGTGGGTGACGTACCCGGCGTAGTAAGGGCTGCGCAGCAGTTTGTGCACACGCGAGAGCGACAACGGCTGTGGCCCGAGGCGCCGTGTCGCCCGCGTGCACAGACCACGGGCCTCCAACAGCACGGTGATGTCCGTCAGGCTGTAGAGCCCGGTGGCGTAGGTCTCGAATGCCCATACGACGATTGGGCCGCGCTCGGGGTCGATGGCGATCGTGCGTACCTCGCCGCCGTGTGGCAGCGGCTCGCGGACGTTCAGGTAGCCGATCGGTGCGAGGCCGGTTGTGCCGCCAACCTCGATCTTGCGTTTGATGTGCCGCGCTTGACCTCCTCGGAGATCTCGATGCGACGGGCGGCCGCCGCGGCGGCCATCACGCCCTCCAGCAGGATGCCGTGCGAGGACTCCTCTCCGATCGGCTCCTTGACCGAGACGAGCTTCGCGCTTGACCCATCAGGCAGCGCAGCCGTAGCGTCGCCGGCTCCTACAAGCCCATAGCGGCCCCGACGCGGGTGATGACCGCGCCGAGGCCCGGACACGAGAGAGGTTGATCTCCCATGCCCGCAAAGAAGCCTACCCCCGAGGCGATGCCCTCGAAAGAGCTGGTGCTGGCCGCAATCGAGCGCGCCGAGCTGCACCGCATGAAGCACGACGACCCCATCCTTTACCGAGGCAAACCCGACCGGCCCGGCGTATTGCTGGCAACCGTCAAGGAACACCTCGGGCTCGTCCGCGGCGGATGGTCGACCATCAGGCTGCGCCCCACATGGGAGGAACTCAAGGCAGCCCGTCTGATCGAGCAGGGGCGCGCGAACGGGTTGGTCGTTTGGAAGCTCTCCAGCCTCGGACAGAAGCAGCTCGATCGCGCTCGCCAAGCTGGCGACATCGGCTCGCTGCCCGAGTCACCAGCACCGGCAGTGGCGGGAGGCCCGCGCGATCGCAGCTGACCGGATCGGCGAGTTCGGCGAGATGCTACAAGCGCTCCTTGCCGAAGCTGCCGGCCTGCTCGACGCCCACGATCCGCCCGACTCGGACACCTGGCACACACTGAGCCAGCGCCTGCAACGCGCCTGCGAACGGATCGAATCAGCCAGCTACTGCCTACACGAGTGGCCCGAGCCCGACGACTCCCGGCCCGACAACCCCCCACCCGGCAAGGCCGGACGCCGCAGCATCCGACACGTCGACAAGGACTGACGCCGCGCGCACAACGGCACTTGTGCGACGTTCCTTATGCCCGACGGGAGTTTCGCCCCTAATCGGCCTAAAGATCGCCCTGGGCGCCAGCTTAGAAGCGAAGCGCCCAGGGCGTCTAGTCACTTTGACTACGGCTGCGTGGTTACGTCTGCCGGTGGTCCTGCCACGGTGTTAGTGGCTGACCCGTTTGGACCATTGAAGCTCGTGCCAGTCACTGAACCAGACACACGAGCGAGATACACATTTTCGTGAACGGCGAGCGATTGGCTGGACCCATCGGAGAGATGAGCGCTGACGGTGCCCACCCCATCCGGTACTACTCCGGCGACCGTCTCCACCCCTGGAGACTTGTCGCTACCAGAAATAAGCACCAGCTTCCCGTCCGCCGCCGCCGAGTTGGTCGTGCAGCTGGCACTGCCATTCGCAATCAGGCAGACTGAACCTTTACCAGGGACTACCCATGCATCACCTTCGCTCAAGCCCTGGACGCGCCGTGCAAGTGCGAGGTTGGCGCCAGAGGCACCCGAAAAGGCCACTTCGTCTTGCGGTAGCACCGTGTCGGCCGCTGTCTGCGACCGCCGAAGGATTTCGAACGATCCGAGATCGGAGCTTTCGATTGTGGTCGCCACTGAGCCTGTCGCTTCGGGCGGAACATCGGTTGAGCTGTCAGTGGTGCCCAGTGCGATCGCGCCACAGACGAGAACTACGAGACCGGCCACACAGGCGACTGCAACAAGGCGATGAGCGGCTAGTTTTCGCCGCAGTTGGCTAAGAAAGTTCATCAGTTCCACCACCCCCAGCCAGTGTAGTAGGCGCTGTTGCCTTCGTCATAGACGAACCCGTAGCCTTCCTGACTTTCACTTCCCCCGCGCCAGTACACTTCGTCATACGTACCTCCGTTACCGTCGCACGCAAACCTGAACCACGTGCCGCCGTTAGAGTTGCTGACGCCGGTACAACTACCCTTGCCTTCGCCATAGGTGGCCCAGCTCTCAGTCTCTTTATAACTGTCGTTCTGATGGACACATAGCGAGTTAGAGGGTGGGCTCAACCAGTGGCCCGGTCCGCAGTAATCTCCCGCACCGGCCCAGGCGGCCGGGGCGGCAGCTGCTAGCCCGCCGATCGCACACATCACGCCGATGCTGAGCGATGCCGCGGTAGCCACGAGGCTGCCTCGCAACGTCGTTCGTCTCGTCTTTCGTCTCACTGCTAGTCACCCCGTTCGTCTTGGTTTCTGGTCCAGCAGGACCCCGACCTTTTACGGCCATCGGCATCATACCGATGGCGATATTCGGGTCAGTAGAACCAGCTATCCCAACCTTCGGAAGGGGCGAGATCTCCTCTCACTGCGCCATTTACAACCTAGTTCAACATGCCGAAATTGCCGGCCGATTGTTTCTCACGCAGAGGCCCGTCTGAGGCTATTCGGGTATGCGGGATGCGCTCAGCCTGGGTAAGATCTGCGCCGTCAGGTTGGCCGCGGCGCTCAGTAGCGCTCCGACCGGCCGAGCACCCCGGGCTCCACTATCTTGACGAAGGTCGAGCCGGCTCAGTCCCATCGGGGGGCTGAGCCTTCGGCGTCCCAGAGATCGGGCGAAAGTCGAAGCGCCACGGTGACGATATTCCCGCGAAGCGACTACGCGGAGCCTGCCAGAAGACGTAGCGCCCCCCTTGCAACCCAAACGAACCGCCGGGAAGGACCCGAGACATTGGACGCCGGCGCCATCTTGACCGACGGCCGTCCCACCGGCTCGCCCAACAACACCTCAACAGCCCGTCGCCCTTGCGCAGCCCGAGTTACGCGGTTGTAAACCGCCCTTGGCATCCATTCCGATAGTCGCTACAGTTGGCTCGCTCGAACTATTGCGTCCTTCAACCGGATGCTCGGGACGAGCGAGGACGAATCGGGGCGCCGACGAAGAGCGCCTCCGCACGCCATCAACAACGATACCCACCCATTGTGAAGGGAGGTGTTCCCATGAGTTTTGCGATACGCAGGGCTCTCAGAGGTCTCGTGATCGCCGGCTGTCTGTGCGCTGGGACGTTCGGCGCCAGTACGGTGATTGCTGCGCCTTCGGCCTTGGCGGTGTCTGGTGACTACTGCCAGGCCACATCACTCGCGCCCGGCGAGACCTGCACGCATCTTGTCCTGCACTACTTCATCGAGACGGAGGGCTGGAGTAAAGGAGGGACCGGAAACTGTAACGGAGTCGAAAGCGGCGGAAGCTGGGTAGGATACTCATGCGACGGTGACTCGTCCCCACCGGACGAAGTATATTGCACATCAGCATGTGACGGCCAAAGTGGATACGCGTTTATCCACGACCACAGTGCATACTCATCCGATGTATTTACGGGGTGGCTAGATGCGAGTCAATAAACGTAACTACCTAGTAGCACTAGCCGTCGCCGTCTTCATGGCTTGCGCCGCGGTCGGCGTAGCCGTTGCGTCAAGCGAAAGTGGTCCGCCCTCACGGGAAAGTTATGAAGCGGGCAGCCGGACCAGCTTGCTTGCTGCCCCAACATCGGCCCAGACGGCAGTTTTTGCCATCCTGGGTCGTGCACACGACGCCGCCGACACTGTCCCGAGTGAAGCCGCAGCGCAGGTTGAAACGAGCGGATCATTCAAGGGGCTCTTCGGCGCCAACATAAACCTCGCCAAGAAGGCACGCGGCTTTAGCAGCGGCGTGGCTTGGGTTGTCCCCGGCCATGACAGCATCTGCCTCGTAACTGGCTCGGAGGTCAACGCCAACGGCGCACCCCAGGCCGGTATGCCAGGCGGAGCGACCTGCGACCAGGAAACAGGCGTCGCTAAGGGACAGATGTACGTAGTGTCCGGGAGCCGTAACGCGCCTGGCAAGCAGTTCATCGCGGGGGTAGTCCCCAATGGTGTCACCCAGGTGACGCTTGAACTAGGAGGCGGTGCTGCGCCTGTAGTTTCGCCGGTCCACGAAAATGTCTACATGACAATGGTATCGGGCTCCATCTCGTCGGTCTCATTTGATGGCCCGAGTGGAGCAGTCAATCTCGATCACGTCGGACCGTAGGCGGCGTCGGGGTCGTCGCCGCAGAATGAGTGCGGCGACGACCCTACACCCGCTGCTACGATAGATGCCGTTGGTGCGCGTCAGACTGCACACCCGTGCTCCAGCCGCTTGGCCGGGACGTCTGCTTTCCCGTATGGAGGTTTGATCGGGTGCCTTGGAAGTACCTTGCCCTGCTCATAGCGGTCGGGATCACTGGGCTCGCGGTAGGCATAGGCATCGCCGATCACGGTGGCCGCGCCAAATCCACGAGCAGAAGCGGGGCCGCTGCCGGCAAGGCCGAAGCGGCAGCAACTAGCGGTAACGCCATCGCCCGCGAACTTGCGATCCTGCGGCGGCCCCGCAACCGGGCCACCGATACGATTCCAAGCGAATATGTGGCTCAGCTCGCGCAGACCCAACTGAGTGCCCGCGGAGGTGCTGAGCTCGCGCAGGCGCGGCGCGCTGTCGGTCTGCACCGCGGCGCAGTCTGGGTCGTGCCCACGACCATCGGTGTCTGCCTACTAGCCGACTGGACGGAACAGGACGCCACCGGCCCTCGGGCACGACCCCTGCTGGCGCTTTCCTGCGAGCCCAGCGGCTCAATCACGGATGGCGGCCCTGTCGTGACAAGCCCGAGTGACCATGCCCGCACCATCCTGGTCGCCGGGATCGTCCCCAACGGCATCAACACGGTGCGTGTCCACTACACCACCGGCCGCCATGAAATACTCCCGGTCAGCGAAAACGCCTACGCCGCAGCGGTGCGTGGGAGCGCCTCGCTGAGCTTTCTTGGACCGCAGGACATCTACCACCACATCGCCACGCTGCGAGTCCCAGCCCGGCCAAATACACGCTGCCACCAGCTGTCCGCGATCGACACGATCTGCGCGAGCAGCCCCCATGCGTGAGCTGCGCGAGCCCTGGAAGCCACCAAGCGCAGCAGCTGATGCGTCGCTGCGCGCACACTGGCACTTGTGCGACGCAGCGGAGCTCACGACTCCACCCCTTCCGATGCCAGCCGCATCCCCGGTCTGTCCGCGAGCACGTTAGTATGCCGGCCGTGCCGCCTAACCATCAACCGGAATCTGTCCATTCCGCTGCACGACTACGTCCTAGCGACCGGGCGTTGGGGAGGCTGGCCATGATGCAGCAGGCACCACGTCACTATGGAGAGCGGCGTACCGAGTACATCCAGCTCAAGGACGATCACCATTACGGAGTCAGGGTCGTGCAGCAGCTCACGGTGCCCACTCATGCTGACCACGGCTCCGACTCGGTCGAGCAAGAGCTGTTGGTGCCGCTTGGCGAGTTCGCAAAGGATCGACTGCCAGATCTCACCGTGACCGCACCCGACGGTCAGCTGTTGCCAGTGCTTGGCCGTGCTGCGCGCGGCGAGGCCGTCGCGACGCTCTACACGAGTCGATGGCAGCACATCATTTTCAAAGACCTCGTCGAGGCCCACAAAGAAGAGGCTGCCAAATTGTGGAGGTTACGATCGCCCGAGTCGTGACGCGGCCCATAGGTGACGCGGAACGCGTGGTAGAAGAACTGAAAGCGCTGCTCAGCGCCTACTGCGAACTCAATCGCCCGGGCACCTCTAGCCGCACACGAGTGCTCGTTGACCGAGACGATTTCTGGACAGGACTCAGAAGCTTGGCGCAATCTCGCCTACTCATCGCCAAATTTCACGGTGCACCGGAGCAAACCTACAATCTTACGATCAGTTACACTGAGTCGTTCAACCATGATAGCTACGGCAGCAGTCATATTCGTGGTCTTCTCGCCTGGCTCGGTTTGATCGCGATCCCTATTTCCCGTCAGGCTGCCAACTGTGGTCAGGCGGCGTCGTTCTGGACAATCGCATCTGCCCCGCCGGGCGTCGAGATTCTTCGGATCTTTTGGCAGAGCGACCGAGAAGACACTGCGGTCGACGAGTCCATATCCGTAGACGCTGAGCGAGCCGTCGTGGGTCGCTATGAATGGACGGGCGACAAGCCTGAGGAAAACGAGCTCCTTGTTGACGTCCAGATTGCGCCCTCTGCGTCGATACTCAGCACGATTGGCCTCGCGGCGATCTTGCTCTATCTCTTGCGTTATGTCTATCAGGGCTTTCCACGACCGGGGGTTAGCGCCGAGGATCGGACCGTCTTGATTGGCCTGGGAACAATTCTTGTGACGATCCCCACTACCATCGCTGGCGCGCTGGCGTACCGAGGCGAGAGCTTCAGCCGGTATGCCAGTCGCGGCCCAAGGCGAATGATTGCGCTTTTGAGCGCCCTCGGCGCACTGCTTGCGGTCGTTGTGAGCTTGAAAGGTATCACCGGATTCGCCGAAGTCGCCGCGTACGTGCTCTCCGTTTACTGCGTGTTCGTCATCGGCATATTTGGGTACATCCAGTTCGGCTTTCGATGGCGTAAGAGCGCACGGACAAGGTGGCATAAGCGAACGGGCGCCGCGTCGCCCGACCGGTGTCGGAAACATCAGACGCTGCTAGCCGCAGGCTTCTTCGCCTTCTGGATGCTCATGGTGATCATCTTCGCAAAAGCGGAGATAGTCCTGCAAACCGGGCACTTCTTCACTTCTTCACTTCTTCCGGCACTTCCCGTTGGAAATCTGGCATGCCTGGATCTGATTGTCTTGGAGCATGACCGCGCGCAGGTGTATACTCAAGCGAGTGGGCCGGCTATGTGCCTACAGAAAGTGAAGGTGTTCTCATGAGTAGTCCGGAGTCTGGGTCGGAGCCCGAGCAAACAACCGGCGGCGCCAACTCGGCACACGCCTCTCCGGCAGTCATCGTCGCGGAGTCGGTGACGCGGAGCGATATCGCAACGCCACTGTCGCCGCACATCAAGCGACTGAAGCAGCGTAAGGACGGGCCGTACTTTGTCGCGCCCGATAGTGTTGAACCACTACCAAGCGATATGTGGTCTGATCTGAACCCTCAGACGGTCGAGAAAGAGGCTGCTATGTTCCCCGAACTCGTCGAGGTGTCGCCCTCAACCGACCGCGACAACCCACGCCCTAGACATGCGGTTCCGCAACCTCAGCGTAAATTTCTGCAAGGAATCGGGGATGCTGGTATCAAACTACTGACAGAGTTGGAGCGCGGCCTCTAAACGCTGTGCGCAGAGCGCGCAGCGCCAAGAGAGGGCACGACACTGTCGGAACTAGCGGCGCCGGGGGCGCGAGTGTCGTCCATTGCCGCTTGTGCGACATGTCACGGCGGTCAGCTATGAAGATCACTCGGCAAATCGCCAGCAGGTTCTACCAGTCACTGGTCCAAGGTGCCCACTTTAGCCCACCCTCAGTCCAGCGATGGCATGGCCGGCCGTTGAGATCGAATGCGAACAGCTCGATCGTATCGGGGGTGCGGCTCGCAACCGTTAGGGGTCCTTGGACCACGCTATCTAGCCATTGAACTTTGCCCGCTACGGGCCATCCTTCCTCGCCGGACTCCCAGGCGCGATACCAGACGAGGCCGTCGGGAGTAAGCCCAAAAAGTATCTCGTCACCTGTCTCACGACGGACTGCGGCGAGCTGCTGCGTCTTGGGCTCACTCATGGACTCAATGCGCGACCATCCTTGTTGGCGTAGCCACCAGCGGTATCGCACCTCAGAGTTGGGTCCCACCCAAAAGATCTCAAGATGGTCCGGGTCTCTCGAAACCATCGCCGCACTTTGGCCTGCTTGCGAGACATTGCCCACCTGAATCGAAGGTGGCTTAACAACACATGACTCGAAATCGCCACTATGGGCCGTATCGAAATATTCCGCAGTATCTACTACTTCGCAGCCTATTCTCTCAAGACGTTTGAGAAATTCATTTCGTCGGGCCGGTGTGTTGTCGAGACGTACCCTGTTCAGACCGGCAAGATCGCTCGCCTCCCTCACGGACCCGAGTTCCACGAGAATGGTGTGCTCTTGATCCACTCCCATCGCCATTCCAGCCTCAAGTATCACGTTCTGGCGGGGCTGGGTACGAATTTGGACCTCGCCGGTATCGTCGGGACTCGCGAGCTCTGGCAGAAGGCCCGCGCGCTCCTCGGGGGTCAAGATGACTACCACAGCCTGAGCCACATCCATTGCGGCACGAACTGCTGCGAGATTGTGCGGAGACCCCATCCCGGTCTCGGAAACCGCCTGGTGCCAGGGAATTGGTGCGAGTTCAACGGAACGCAGGAACCGAAACATCGCATCGCGAGCCTTGAGGTTGCGTCCATGCACCACCATAACCCGCCTACCTCGTGCCGCCTCGGACTCTTGCGCCGTGGGGTCTGGAGCCAGGTCGACACGGGGCAACGGTTGCGACTCCGCTTGTGCGGCCGCAGGCCACCACGCCTCAGCCTGGGCGCGGAGATAGTCGGCAAAGTCCACAACGTCGGCCACTTGCAAGGCCGCGTGATCATCAACAGCAAATCGCATGTTCCCCGGCTGGCCGCCGTTGGGGCGCAGTAGCCAGCTATCGAGCATCGCAGCGTCCTCGAGCTGGCGGACACGTCCCTTGTTGAGCTCAAGACACGTTTCCATGTCGGCGGTGGAAACGATTGCCTCGTTGGCCGGGTTCGCGTAGCGCTCCACTCCAAGCCGGATTAGGCGGGCAAAGTCGGTGAGCAGGGGCCTCGCGTCATCAACAAACCACAGGCCCCGCGGGGTCAAGGCGATCACTTGCTGATTCACGTCTGGACCATCAGTGATGAGCCTCAGGCACCCTAGTGCCGGGGGGATTTGCCGGCCGATCGCGAGGAAGTCTCGGCGGGGAACAATCGCGAAGCGATCACGGGTAAGGCGGGCCGCATCTGGCCAGCGACCTTCGGCGTCATAACGCTCCCATACCACTTGGAGTACGTCGTGATGTTGATGGGCCCAGAGGCCGACCTCCTCCGGCATCCCGACGTCTTGAATCGCCATGTCCTTCATCATGATGGACCGCCTACAGGTCGAATCGCCGGTGACGACGCGGATCGCCAACGCGATAGCGCCGATCGACGTTGACCGCCATCGATAGTTGTTCAGCCGCGCCCTCAGGTTCCACCCGAATGCGCGGCAGCACACGGAGCAGGCCAAGCACAGCCCACCCCAGTACCTCTGTTCCCGGGAGCTGGGTGGAGGCGGCAACATAGTCTGTCGTCTTGCCCTGCAAGAGAAGCATCGCGAGCACGATCCGCTCGGGAACACCGAGCTCAGGCAAGAGCTCGACGAGGCTTGTCAGGGCCGACTGGCCGCGTGCCGCAAAGTCGCCGGCGACGAGCGGGTAGAGCGCCGTGAGCGCGTCGAAGACCTCCTCGATCGACGTCCCAAAATGGGTTGCGAGGTCGGCCGGCAGGGCCCCGCGGTTCAGCTCGAGCGCCTGCTCAAACTGCGCGGCTATCTCGCGGAGCGGTCTGCGTTCGCGAGTCTCGGAGAGCATCCTGTAGACGGTTGGGCGGCTCAGTCCGGTGAGCTGGGCCGCATCGACCACAGAGATACCGGCCCGGATCGCCCGCGGCAGCAGGTTTGCGATGCCCTGCATGGCCTTGTTGGCATCGGCGTGGGCTCTCTCACGCTCTTGAGCGAGTTGCGCGAGCGCGGTTCGGTACTGGGCCATATCGGCTTGCCGGTTGGCGTCGCCACTGAGAATGTTTGCCGCCATCGTCGCCGGAGCGTATCAGCTCATGGCAGAAGTGTAAAGCGTTGAGACGCGTACGCATAGATCCAGAGGTCACGCTTGCTTGCGAGGCGACGGGCTCGGAACTGACGAACCTGCCTCATCGTCGCCGGTACTCGGAGATGCTTTGATGCTGCCGGGTGCCGTTGCGGCTCTCATGACGTGGCCGCGACGGGTGCATAGGCGGCGACGACGCGCAGGATGGTTTCGGCTAGTTGTGGCAGATCGCACGATCGCTGAAATTGTCGCCGGCTCCGAATCAGAACGGAGCGACCTCAGCCCTCCACCATCGTCGTCCTGGTAGAGCCCCTTACAAGGGCCCACCGCATGACGCGATTACAACCTGCGTCCTACGGCGCAATACTCGCCAAGACATAGCGCCCCCGCCCGACCCGAACGAAGCGCGGCGCGGGACCGCGAACATCGGAGGCAAGCGCCCAGCTAACTGAGTTCGGCGAAACCGACTCGCCAAGCAATGCCTCGACGGCCGCGTGGACCTGCGTGGGCCGCATTGGCCCCTCGTGATCAGCGAGCACGCGCACGACCGCGCCCTGGACCCAGCCGGGTCGCCGAGCCCGACGCCGTTGACTCGCAACAACGCGCGGTGGCGCATCGCTGGCCCGCAATCGAGCCAACTTCTTCGCCAGATGCCCCAGCGACCGCTGGAGATCCTGGTTCGATAGTACTGTCGTCGCCTGCATTGATCTCCCTTGGCAATCTGTGGATCACACGCGCCCGGGGGTGCGGCGCGCGACATCCTTCCCGAGCGCTGTGCGGGCGCGCCCGGCACGCGCCAGCCCGCCTCGGGTGCGTGTGAATATGTCGGTCACGCGAGCCATCGGGGGTGAGCCTCGTGCTACGCTCGACGCTGACCGACGTAGGGGGTGGCAGGCGCGATGCGACGCTTCGCTGTTGTGTTCTCGGGAGTGCTTCTGATTGGCGTTCTCGCCGCTGGGCCCTCTAGCGCGTTCGCGGGGCCCACCGACTGGGCGGTCAACGGCGAGCCGCTGGCACCGGGCCAGGAAATCGCCGCCAAGTTCGCCTCCGTCTCGCCGGTCCAGCTGATCGTGCCCGGGCTGCACATCGACGTCACGTGCGCGAGCTGGAAGGCGAAAGCCACGCTCGTCGGCGGCGAAACCGGCACCGGCGAACTGGTCAAACCGAAGCTCGCGCGATGCTTCCAGATGGAAGCAGGGACCAACGTGGCGGTGAAAATCACGATCAAAAAGCTGACGCTTCGAACCGACCTCGATCACGCCGTGGGGACGGCCGCTACGACGGAATTCGAATTCTTGGGCATCTTCTTCAGAAAAGGCGGGAAAGAACAGGAAATCATGGGCATCGTCGACTCCTTCGGACCGAAGCCCGAAGGCAACCTGGTCGACTTCCCACAGCCGAGCCTCGCGGCCAGCACGCTGACAGTCGGCGGTGATCCAGCGGAACTGTTCGGCGAGGCGACCTTCAAGTTGGCCAAACACGCGACGCTCTCGCAGGTCGAACCGTAGGCACCGGCGACTCGTCCGGAGAGCAGCCCGAGACGCGCCGGATCGTCGGCGACTTTCGAATCGAACGGCTTCTCGCTCGTGGCGGCATGGCGCTCGTCTACGAAGCCGAGCAGCTGTCTCTCGGGCGTCGGGTCGCCCTGAAGCTGATCTCCCGAGACGCAGCTGCCGACCTCGCCTACCGCGAGCGGTTCGTCCGCGAGGGTCGGGCGGCGATGGATCTCGAGCACCCCAATGTGGTGCCGGTCTACGGCGCCGGCGAAGCCGACGGGCAGCTCTTCATCGCGATGCGCCTGATCGCGGGGGAAGACCTCCAGCAGATCATCCACAGCCAGCAGCCGCTCGCCGCCGAGCGGGTCCTGAGCATCGTCCGGCAGATCGCGGGTGGTTTGGACGCGGCCCACGCGAACGGGCTCGTTCACAGGGACATCAAGCCCGGCAACGTGGTGGTTGAGCAGCTCGGGCAGGGTCGCGAGCACTGCTACGTGGTCGACTTCGGGCTCGCCATCGAGCAGGACGCATCGTCGGTCACCAGCACCGGCGTCTGGATGGGGACGCCGGGCTACGTGTCGCCCGAGCAACTGCGTGGCGAACGGGTCGACGCGCGGACCGACGTGTATGCGCTCGGCGTGCTCGTCTTCCACGCCCTCGCCGGACGGACGCCCTACGCGCGCGAACACGACGCTGGGACGTTGCTCGCCCACCTCCATGCTCCGCCGCCATCGCTGACCGAGCTTCGCACGGAGCTGCCGCGCGCCGTGGACGCCGTGATCACCCGGGCCTTGGCGAAGACTCCCGAGGCTCGGTATGCCTCGGCCGGCGAGCTCGCCGCTGCGCTCGCACAGGCAATCGCCGGCGACGCGCCCCCATCCGCGACCGGCCTGTCCGGCGCCGGCGCCCCGACGCGCGCGCGGCCGGGCAACCTGCCCGCGGAGATCTCGTCCTTCGTCGGGCGCCGCATGGAGCTTGAGGCCGTGCGCCGGGCACTCGATGAGTCTCACCTGGTCAGCGTGGTCGGCCCCGCAGGAGTGGGCAAGACCACGCTCGCGCTGCATCTGGTGGCGAGCATGGTGCGCGAATACGCGGGCGCCTGGGTGCTCGAGCTGGACGCCGTTGGGGACGAAGCCGGCTTGGAGCTCGCGGTGGCTCGTGCGCTCGAGCTACGGATAGCGTCCCGCGAGTCGATCCTGGCTGCGCTGATCGAGTTCATCGAGGAGCGCCGCGTGCTGCTCCTGTTCGACAACTGCGAGCACCTTGTCGCCGAGGTGGGCCGGCTGGCTGGCCAGCTGCTCGCGGCCTGTCAGTGCCTCACGATCGTCGCGACCAGCCGCGAGCCACTTTCGATCGCGGACGAGCACGTGTATCCGCTCGCGCCGCTGGAAGTGGCGCACGAGACCGACGAGCCAGGCGACGTGATCGCCAGCGACTCCGCCCGTCTGCTGCTGCAGCGAGCCACCGAGCACGGAGTCGACGTGCAGATCGAAGCCGCCACGGTGGCCGGTATCGCTCGGATCTGCGCTCGCCTCGAAGGGATCCCGCTCGCGATCGAGCTCGCGGCGGCGCGACTTCGGACGCTGTCGGTGCGCGACCTGGATCGCCGCCTGCGGGACGACCTTCGCGTGCTGGCCCACGGCGACGGGACTCGTCCACAGCCTCAGCGCACGCTCGACGACCTGATCGAGGGGAGCTGGCGCTTGCTGGGAGCGAACGAGCGAGCTGTGCTCTCGCGGCTCGCGGTGTTCAACGGAACCTTCGCGCTCGACGCGGCCGAAGCCGTCACCGCCGCCGGCGACGTCGAACCGACCTCCACCACGGGGCTCGTCGTGGCGCTCGCGGACAAGAGCCTGCTGCAGGTCGACGCGCGCGGGGCCGAGGCGCGGTTCCGCATGCTGCAGCCCGTACGCGAGTTCTGCCTGGCGCGCCTGGTCGCGACGTCACAGCACGCCTCCGTGCTCGCGGCGCACCGGACGCACTATCTCGCTCTCGCCGAGCGCGCGCGGCCGATGCTCGACTCCGCGCACGCATCCGAGTGGCTCGCGCGGCTGGACGACGATCAAGCCAACCTGCGCGCGGCGATCGAAAGCGGCCTGCGTGCAGGTGACACTGAGCGCGTTCTACGGTTGGGCGTCGCGATGCGCCAGTTCTGGGCCTGTCGCGGTCTCGCCGGCGAAGGCATCGAGCTGCTCACCGGCATCCTCCGAGAGGCCGGTCCCGCGGCACACCCACGGCTCCGGGCGAAGGCCCACAACGCCGTCGCGCACCTAGCCGCGGGCCTGCTGGGCGATGCCCGTCAGGCCGAGCCGCACGCGCTCGAGGCGCTGCGGCTCGCACGCTCGAACGGGGATGCGGACGCCGCCGCCGAAGCGCTGATCTGCCTGTCATGGAGCGAGAGCTTCGCCGGACGCGCGATGCAGGGGCTCGCTCGGGCAGACGAGGGACTGACACCAGCAAGCTCGGTCGAGGACCCCGTGGTGCTCGGGCGCCTGCTCGACGCGCGGGCGTTGGCGTTGGAACAGCTCGGCAACGCCACCGCCGCGCGGCGCGCCTACGAGCGCGCGAGAGAGGTCTTCGCGAGGGCCAGCTATCCGCTCGGGCTCGCGCTCGTGGAGAACCACGTCGGCAATCTCGAGCTCGGAAGTGGGAACTTCGCCAAGGCGGCGGTGCACTTCTCGCTCGCGAAAGAGACCGCCGAAAGCGCCGGAGACGGTGCGTCGGTTGCGATGGCGACGCTCAACCTCGCTCTGGTCGACTACCTGGAGGGGCGCCGCGAGGACGCGCGCCAGCTGTTCGTCGACTCGTTGTTGACCAATCGCGCGCATGGGGATCAGGCGAACATCGCCTTCTCGATCTTCGGCCTCGCCCTGACCGAGCCCGAAGCAGCGCGCGCGGCCGAATTGCACGGAAGTGCCACTCATCGGCTGGAGCAGCTGGACATGGTGCTGTCAGCGCTTGAAGAGCGACTGCGAGGTGAGGAGCTCGAACGCCTCAGCGCCAGTCTCGGCCCGGAGCGATTCAACCGTGAAGTCGAGCGCGGCAAATGGCTCCGACTCGAAGACATCGTCCTCGCAGTCGCGGACACGGACGAGCCTGTCGCGAGCTGATCACTCGCGCTCGAGTCGGGCGGACCGCGACCGAACGGCGATGCTCAGCTCAAGAGAGATCGCGCTGGGAGACGATCCCGAGTCGCAGCGCGAGCTCAGCCAGCTGCGCTCGCTTCTGGTTCTGGGGGAGCTCGCCCAGCCCGAAACGCTGGAACAAGATCCGCAGGTGCCGCTTGACGGCGTCGACGCCGAGGAAGACCTCTCGCGCGATCTGCTGGTTGCTCGCCGGCACCGGGAACCGGCCACCCTCAGCATACGGGCGGCACAGGGCGATCAATATGCGGCACTGGGTGTCGCTGAGGCGCGGGGGCTCGGGCAGATCGCCGCTGGCGACAGTCGTCTCGGCTGGCTCGCCGGCATGCTGGCAGAAGGCGATGACCGTACGGCCCACCAGTAGCCGATCACCGGGACGCAGCCGCTGCCGTCCGTTGACGCGCTCGCCGTTGAGGAACGTCCCGTTGCGCGAGAGCCCATCGTCGGCGACCGTCCACTCCGCGCCCAACCGCCGCAGCTCAGCGTGCAGGGCTGAGACCTCATCGTCCCAGGGGATCGACACGTCCATTCCCGTATGACGACCCAGCGTCATCGCGGCCGCATCCGGCTCGAGCGCGACCACGCGAAGCTCGCCGGCGCTGTCGCGCATCACCAGGAAAGGCTCGCCCGAGCGTTCGAGCGCGAGCATCCGCTTGAGCTCGCCCGCGCTCAACGAGTGACGTGCCAACGGGTCGCTCATGCTCGTGCTGATGCCCATCTGATCGCCGACCTCCGGCCGGGCTCCGCGTGATCACCGCCGTCCTCGGCCAAGGATGCCATACGTGTGTCGTGCCTGCCCGACGGCGGGCACGCAGAGGGGACTCCCGAAGGGTGCGTCTCCTTACACCATGGGTCGCTGTTCGTGTCCCCTCTGCGGGGTGAGCATGTCGGCACCGAGCAGTTCCCGCGGTTACCGACACCACGCAAAGGAGGAGCACATGTTCACGCAGACCTTCATCAGCCGCTCACGAGCAACAGCGAACGAGCACCGCGTCGCCGCCGGCGGCGAGACACACGCGAGCAGTCCCGGGACCCCCCGGCTGCGCAACCTCGGAGCAGGGCTCATGCTCGTTCTCGCATCGAGCCTCGCCTGCACCGCCGGGGCGTCAGCCAGGACGCCGTGCGCCCCGGTCGGCGGCGCCAGCCCGTGCTCGTACCAGTTGCAGCTCGGAGAAGGCATCGACGAACCGGCGCGCAGCGGGCAGGTCGTGCAGGTGCAGTCGATCGACCCGGTGAACTTCACCGCGGGCAGCCTCGCGTCGATCAGCTGTCCACGGGTGACCCTCGGCGGGACGGTCACGGGAACCACACCGGCGGGGCTGTTGAACCTGGCCCTGACCTCGGCGAGCTTCGGACTCGAAAACGACGAATGCGGCAGCTCGCTGGGCACTGTGATCGTCGGCGTCCACGGCCCGCAGAAATGGATCAACGTGCTGAACGCCGGTAACGACAAGGCGTCGATCAGCTCGGCCGATGAAGAAACGAAAATCATCGTCTACATCACGGTCACCTGGAAACGGCTGCCGGGCGGCAACGAATTGAGCTGCACGTTCGGGACGTCCAAGATCGACAGTCGCTTCAACGCCAACGGACAGGCGATCGAGCTTGTCAACAAGGCGACGAAGCTCTCGCTGGACAAGCCCGCCAGCGACCCCTCCTGCCCGAAGTCGGGATCGCTCGGCTCGAGCAGCTGGGCACTGACTGGGCAGACGCCTGCAGGCGGCCTGGCCCCGATGCTCGTGGCGCTTCCCTGAGCCCCGACGACGCAGCGGCTCACGCGCCCCGGCCCAGCCGGGGCGCGCGTGCTTGCGCCTGCAGGCGATCGGGACAGATCGAGCCGCCGTGCGCCCCGACCGACCGCATACTGGCCTCATGGACATGCGCGGGAAGGTAAATGACGAGGCGGTACACGTCGTTCCGTACGATGCGTCGCGGCCAGACCGGTTCGATGCCGAGAACGCGTACGGACGTCCCGCGAATCCTGGTGTGCTCGGGGGTTTGCCCGCTTTCGCTGCTAACGCTGCGTCCTGAACAAGGGGACCAGCGCGCGTAGCGGCGCCGCCTTGCGCGCCGCGCGCCGGCCGGGAATGGCCAGCACAGTGAGGAAGGCGGCCGCGAGCGCGAGAGCGCACGCGGCGAAGGCGAGCGTGAAGCCGCCGTTGCCGGGCAGGCCGGAGGTGCCGTGGTTCGAGGCGATCAGCGACACCGCGACCTGCGCCCCGAACGCGCCGCCGAGCGTGCGCATGACGGTGTTCATCGCGGTCGCGACGCCGGTTTGCTCCTGGCTGACCGCGACGACGATCAGGTTGGCAAGGGCTGCGAGTCCCAGCCCCAGGCCGACCCCGAGCGCGGCGCCACCGGCGATCAGCTCGGGCGCGGTCGTGTGAGCCACCGCCAGCGCGGCGTACCCGGTGAGCATCAGCGCGACGCCCGCCAGCAGCTGGGCACGGGAGCCGATGCGCCGCTCGATGTGGCCGGTCAACGGCCCCACGATCAGCTGCGGGATGGCCGTCGGCAGCATGAACAGGCCGGCCGCGGTGATCGAGGCGCCAAAGCCGAAGCCGGTGCTGCGCGGCAGCTCGACCAGCGCGGGGATGACGGCGATCGACGCATACATGCCGACGCCGAGCAGGAAGGCGGCCACGTTGGTCGTCCACACGCCGCGTACCGCCATCATCCGCATGTCGACCAGCGGGGTGTCGGAGACGAGCTCGTGACGCACCCACGCCCCGACGACAGCCGCGCTCACCGCCAGCAGCCCGGCGCTCCGCGGCGAGGCCCAGCCCCAGGATCCTGCCTTGGTGACCGCCACCAGCAGGGTGGACAGGCCGGCGACCATCAGCCCGGCCGACACCACGTTGATCGCGGCCGGCGTGCGCACGGGCGACGCCGGCACGCATCGGTGCGCGAGCGCGGTGCTGAGGACGAGCACGGCGAACGGGATCCAGAACAGCCAGCGCCAACCGAGCGCCGTGACGATCGGGCCGGACACGACCAGTCCAAGCCCGGCGCCGATGCCCAGCAGCGAGGACACCAGACCGACCGCGCCCGCGATCCGCTCGCGCGGCAGCTCGTCGCGAACGATGCCGAAGGCGAGCGGGAAGACGGCGCCGCCAGCGCCCTGGAGCGCGCGCCCGGCGAGCATGACCGGCAGTGACGGGGCCAGTGCGCACACGAGCGTCCCGGTGCCGAGCACCGCCATCACGCCGGTGAGCACCCGGTCCTTGCCATGCGTGTCGCCGAGGCGGCCGAGCACCGGGGTGAGCACGGCCGTGGCGAGTAGGTTCGCGGTGAGCACCCAGGTGCCGTCGGCGCTGCCGGCGCCAAGCGCCCGCTCGATGTCCGGCAGGGCGGGTACGACGACCGACTGCAGCAGAGCGAAGGTGGTGCCGGCCAGAGCCAGCACCGCGAGGATGAGATTGGATCGGCGATCAGACATTTGAGCCTCCTGTTGAACGCAATGTGCAATCCACGGTAAGCTCACAAGGCGAGACGATGAATGGCTCAAGACCGCATATTGATGTCCAATCGTCTCTCAGCGGTTTGGATCTCGTGGGTGACGCGATCGCCGCGATGCGCATCGGCGAGCCCCAGCTCGCGCGCGCGTTGCTGCACCCACCCTGGGGCCTGCGATTCCCGGCGCTCGGCGGCGCCGGAGTGCAGGTGATCCTCAAGGGGACGGCGTGGTTGCTGCCGCCCGGCGACGCCGAGCCGCTGCTGCTGCAGGCGGGCGATGTCGCCCTCGTCCGCAGGCGCGCACCGCACGGGCTGGCCGACGACCCCGCCACGCCCCTGTGGGACGCCAACCTGGCCGAGCACGTACCCGCCGACCACTGGCCGGCAGACGGCAGCGCGCTGGACGCCGCCACCGGCGGCACCGTGCTGATCGGCGGCACATATGACCTCAGCGGCGCCCGCCCCCATCCGCTGCTGGACAGCCTGCCCGACGTCGTCCACCTACCGGCCCGTGTCGGCGCCGGGTCGGACGTGCGCACGGTCGTCGACCTGCTCGGCGCTGAGATGGACCGGGACCTGCCCGGCATGAGCGCCGCCATGCCCGCGCTGCTCGACCTGCTGCTGCTCTACGCATTGCGCGCGTGGTTCGAGGACCGCGCCGCCCCGACCGGCTGGGCTCAGGCGGTCCGCGACCCGGCGATCAGCGCCGCCCTGCGCCACATCCAGCAGGCGCCAGAGCAGGCATGGACGGTCGAGAGCCTCGCGCGCGCGTCCCACCTCTCGCGCGCCGCGTTCGCCCGTCGCTTCGCCGCGCTGACCGGACAGCCCCCGCTCACCTACCTGACCTGGTGGCGGATGACGATCGCCGCGCGACTGCTGCAGAGCACCGACGCTCCACTGGAGTCGATCGCCGGCCAGGTCGGCTACAGCACCGAGTTCGCGTTCTCCAAGGCCTTCAAGCGCGAGCTCGGTATCGCCCCGTCACGGTACAGAGCCGGGGCGCGGGCATGAGCAGCGACCGGCCATCATGCGGGTTACCCCGCGCGGTGAATCAGCACGCCTGCGTTCCTCAATGCCTGCGCCTCCGCGATCGAACGACGCCTTCGTCTCACTCCATGCCGACCCGGACGTGACACATCTCTGGCACAAGTCATTTCGTCCGATGTGGCCGATGCGTCCGCAAATCCGCACAGAACGGACGATCTGGACGCCGGCGGACGCATATGGCACGGGCGAATGAGGTTGAGGGCCTTGTGAATCCTTCGCGGGCTCGCATCCCAGCGCAAGGAGACAGCCGCCGACGGCGTCGTGGAGATCGAGATAGATCTCCCCGTGGAGACCGGGCAGGGCAATCCCCTCCGTGCCGCCCTGAGGCACGCGGCCTCAGGCACGCTCACCTTCAGGCACCCTTGAAGCTCGTGCCGATCACCGTCCTCAGGCGACCTGCTCGCCCGTGCGTGATAGGTACCTGCGGACGAGCAGGAACGCGAGCAGGCCTCCGGCCAGCGGCACCAGCAGCGCCACCGCTTGGTAGACCACGACGGCTGCCACCGCATCGTCCCGGTGCGCACCGTAGAGGATCAGCATCCCCGTCATGCCGACGATCGCTCCGACGCCGGCGGGCAGGAACGGGATCGAGCCTCCGAGGGCGCCGATGATGTAAGCCATCATCACAGGGCCCAAGCCGGGCGCGTGATCTGCGTGCACCGCAGGGAACGCCGTCCACAGAACAGCGACGTCGAAACCGAGATAGGCGACGGCTCCGAGCAGGCCCCTCAGGCGCACGCCATGGAATATGAACTCGTCGGTGTCCTGGATCGCCGTCGTGACGGCCGACACGGACGCGGCGCGTCTGGGATGGCTTGCGCGCTCCTTCGCTGCGTGGGCCGCCGCGCGTCGGGCCAGCAGCAGCACAACCACGAGTGCCGCGGCGGCCAGCGCAGCGGGCAGCAGCGTCAGCACAGGGTCGTTCTCGCCGCTTAGAGCCCCCATGGCGAGGGCAAGTCCGAAAACCAGCAGGGCGAGGGCGTCGGTGGCGGTATTGAGGAAGCTCAGGCTGAGCAGACGCTCGGCGATGCGTTCGCCTGGCATGCCCAGGCGATGGAGGATCCAGCCACCGATGCCCAGGCTGCCGAAGGAGCCCGCGGGAATAAGCGTGCCACCGCCGAGCTGGGCCCAGGCTAGGCGCATCCCCATCCTGGGTCCCCCGCGCAAGGCCAGGCGATCCTCCGGGTCTACGATCGCCTTCCAGGACATCACGTAGCCCATCTCCGAGGCTATCTCCAACCCCAAGGCAGCGATGACCCACTGCCAGCTGACGCGCTCGATGCCGGTGAATGCCTGTTCCAAGCCGGGGACAAGCTTCAGCACGAGCAAGCCGAACACCGCATAGCCGACCAGCGTGAGCAGCGATCGCCAGAGGTGTGCGCGCGCGAGTCTCAGCGTGAGGCGCGGACTCTGCTCTGCGTCCGTGCCAGGGGGCGCGGAGCTGCGGAACACCTTGTGGTACATCGATCGACATGATCTGAGCTGGATGGCGCGAAGGCCACCGTAGATTTCTGCTGTCGATCGAGCTGTGCCCGCAGGCCGGTTCAGTAGCGCTCGCGAGCCTCCGGCGGCTTCCTACGGATTCGGCCCCGCCGCTCGCATCCCGCAGCGCCCGCCACCCGAGGAGCCGACAGCTACTTGCCCGGATGAAAGCCGTTGAACCACAACGGCCACGTCGTGGCCGACGGGTAGAGCGAATGCACGTCGATCGCGCAGGCGTCCGTTGTCAGTCGGGCTGCTGCTCCTCTGCGGGCTGCGTCGGCTCGGGGAGCGGTCGGCGCGCGATCTCGCCGGCCTCGATCCTGTCGAGGCCGAAGCTGCGCAGCACGCCCTCGGCATGCAGCACGTCCGCCTGCTCGCTGCGTTCTCCCACGAGCTGGGCGTGGATGACCGCGAACAACGCGCCGCCGCTCGCGTTCAGCGCCAGAGCGGGGTCGATGACGTGGAAGCGGCCCGCCTCGATCGCGGCATCGAGATCGCTGCGCGCCGAGTGCCCGAGCACCGACCACGCCGCGCGGAACGGAACCTCGAGCCGGACGAACAGCCACGCCCAATCCGAGTCGCTCTGAGCGGCACGCACGAGGTGGCGATGGGCGATGCTGATCTTCTCAGCCGGGTCCTCCACGTGGGCTTGGCGCAGCTCCAGGAGCGCGAGCTGCTGCGACAGCTCCTCTTCGAGCAGCGCGTCGAGCAGCTCCTCCTTGGTGCGGAAGTAGTTGTAGAAGGACCCGATCGCGATGTCTGCGTGCTCGGCGATCTGGGCGATCGTCGTGTGCTCCAACCCGCGGGCAGCGAAGAGCTGCCTAGCCGCCGCGAGCAGGCCCGCCCGCGTGCGCGCCTTGCGCCGCTGCACCCGAGTCCCTGCGCGGGGTGCGTCGTGGCGCGGGCTCGCGGGCATCCCCACATTCTGCAGCACAGGCACCATGTGAATATAACATCATGATTGAATATATATTCATTCTCTGCTACGGTCGCGCTCTGAATGTCCGAGGGAGTTGGGAGGAGAAGATGACCGAGGAAGTGCCGGTGCTCGTCGTCGGCGGTGGTGGCGCGGGGCTCACCGCGTCGATGCTCCTCGCCCGGATGGGCGTCGAGCACCTGCTGATCAACGCTCGCGCGGAGACCTCGGACCTGCCGAAGGCGCACGTCCTCAACCAGCGAGCGATGGAGATCCTCGAGGACGTCGGGGCGGCCGAGGAGATCGCTCGCCGCGGCACGCCCGCGCAGAACATGGCGGCCACGGCCTTCTACGCCGGCTTCGCGGGGCCGAGCGACGAGTACGGGCGCCGCCTCGCGCGGCTGGAGTGCTGGGGTGCGGGCGGCGCCGATGAGAACTGGCGCGCTGCGAGCCCCTGGACCCAGCAGAACCTCCCGCAGATCCGGCTCGAGCCGATCCTGCGGGGGCGCGCCGAGGAGCTCTCGCCTGAACGCATCCGCTTCCACCACCAGCTGCTGCGGCTCGAACAGGACGGCGAGGGCGTCACCGCTCACATCCGCGACCACGACGCCGAACGCGACTACACGATCCGCTCGCAGTACCTGATCGGGGCCGACGGCGGGCGCCTCGTCGCGAAGGAGATCGGCGTGGAGTATGTGGGGCTCGGCGTGGTGGTGCAGGCCGCGACGCTGCACGTGAGCGCGGACTTCTCGCAGTGGGCGCGCGACCCCGACGTGCTGATCCGCTGGATCCTCTCGCCGCAGAGCGGCGTCGGCGTGGTGATGGTGCCGATGGGCCCCGAGCGCTGGGGCCCGGACTCGGAGGAGTGGGTGATCCACCTCAACTACCCCGTCGACGACCCCCGCGCGCAGTCAAACGAGCAGGTCGAGGCGGATGTTCGCCGCGCGATGGGGATCGGCGATCACCCGATGAAGATCCACAAGATGACCCGCTGGTCCGTGGACGCGGTGATGGCCTCCTCGTTCAGCGTCGGCCGCGTGCACCTGGTCGGCGACGCCGCCCACAGGCATCCGCCGACCGGCGGCCTCGGGTTGACGAGCGCGATCCACGACGTCAACAACCTGTGCTGGAAGCTCGCGGCGGTTCTGGAGGGGCACGCGGCCCCGGCGCTGCTCGACACCTATGAGCCCGAGCGCCGCTCCTCCGACGAGCAGAACGCGCAGCGTTCGCTGGAGAACGCGATCAACCATGTGACGATCGCCGCCGCGAGCGGCGTCTCTCCCGAGCAGGCGGAGGAGCAGAACCTCGCCGCTCTGCGCAGGATGTGGAGTGGCCTGCCGGAGGACGCAGAGCACCGCTCGACGCTGCTGCGCCACATGCGGGCGCAGTCGATGGAGTTCAGCGAGCTGAACGTCGAGCTCGGCTACCGCTACGAGTCCGCAGCGATAGTGGCAGACGGTAACCCGCATCCACCTGCGCTGGATCCGATCCGCATCTACGAACCGTCCACGCGACCCGGCTCGCCCCTCCCCCATACCTGGATCGACGACGAGGACGGACAGCGACGAGCGATCAAGAACCTAGTCGAGCCGGGACGCTTCCTGTTGATCGCGGGCGAGCAGGGCGAGAGCTGGTGCGAGGCCGCGCGCGAGCTGGCGGGCGCCACGGGCCTGCCGCTGGACGCACTGCGCATCGGCCACCTCGACGGCGAGCTGTTCGACCCCCGCTGCGCCTGGCTGCGCCACCGCGGGATCGGCCCCGACGGGGCGATCCTCGTGCGCCCCGACCGCTTCGTCGCGTGGCGCAGCATGGGGGCCGCCGACGCGCCCGTCGAGATGCTGGCGCAGGCGCTCGGGAGGATCCTTGCCACGCCGATCGCCGCGGTCGCTCAGGCCTGAGACACGCATGCGCCCCACCCCCCACGACATTGATGTCGACGTTGCGATCGTCGGGTTCGGCCCGGTCGGGCAGGCGCTCGCGGTGCTGCTGGGCCGTGCCGGACACTCCGTGCTCGCGGTCGAGCGGTTCGCCGAGATCTACCGGCTGCCGCGCGCGGTGCACCTCGACCACG
>Ga0181536_10001159_pt1 | contig 31180 bp, 27 predicted proteins | sample PEATcosm2014_Bin_41_FD_121105 | JGI IMG/M metagenome (GOLD analysis project Ga0181536, IMG submission 121105) | Peatland microbial communities from MTU Mesocosm Facility, Houghton, MI, USA - PEATcosm2014_Bin17_60_metaG | ecosystem: Environmental > Terrestrial > Soil > Wetlands > Peat | place...
GTTCGCTGAGCCCTTTCTGGAACTGCACCATGTTACGAGCCATGTTCGAACCTCCCGGGAATCGGCCAATGTTCATGGTTTGTATCAAGAGATGGGTGGCTGAGCAAGGTGTGTAATCAGGTATTATTTTGACGGTAACTATGCGCGATGTGTCGAGGCCGCGCGGCGCCAACTGAGTGCCTCTCCCGGCTATACCCTGACACGCCGTTATCTGGCCGCCGCCCTGGGACAACTTGGCCGCACCGCGGAAGCGCGCGCCGCGCTTGAGCAGGCAATCGCCGTTTCGCCGCGCGAGGTCGCCGCCTACTTCCGCGATCGTGTGCCCTGGATGCGTCCCGAGGATTACAAACATCTGCTTGAGGGCCTGCGCAAAGCCGGCTGGCAGGGGTAGCGTATTCGTGGAACAGCGGCCCGGTGTCCGCGGCGCCGCGAACCGCCATTGCTCAGCCGGATTGTCGCCGGGAACCGAATGTACCATGTATATTCAGTTTTGTTTTCTGGAGGCCGATCATGGCGGTCACATTGCAAAAATGGGGCAACAGCGTCGGAGTCCGGCTGCCCAGGCCCATGCTGGAGCAAATTGGCCTGAAGGAGGGCTCACAGGTCGACGTCCTGGTCGAAGGCGATCATCTGGTGATCTGGCGCGAGCGGTTGAAGCTCCGGGATCTGCTGGCACAGTGCAAGCCGGAGAACCGGCCGGATCCGATCGACCTTGGATCGCCTGTGGGACGGGAACTCATCTGATGGCACGCGCCGGCTATGTGCCGGCGCGCGGCGATTTCGTGCGTATCGTCCTTGATCCGCGCGTCGGGCGTGAGCAATCCGGTGATCGGCCCGCGCTGGTGCTCACGGACCGTGAATTCAATCACCGCACCGGGTACGTATTCGTTGCTCCCGTCACCAGCAATCGGCGTGGCTGGCCGTTCGAGGTGCCGGTTCCTCCCGGCGGCAAGATCGACGGAGTTGTGCTGGCTGACCAGACCAAAAGCATCGACCATATTGCCCGCCACGTCCGCTACATCGCCGCATCACCCGGGGGACCTGGCGAGGCGGTCCTGGAGCTGGTTGCAACGATCCTTTTGCTCTGAGCAGGATTTTTCGCAACCTGGCGCAGGTGGCACTGGTCAGGGCCGCCGGTGATGCAAGACTGGCGCGGCGATCGCGCCGGGAGTGTGGGTGGGCGCGACCCGGCCGTATCACGCCTTCTCAAACACCGGCAGCGTCAAATCCTCTTTCACCCGCTCGAACCCCACCTTCACCGGCAACCCAATCTTCAACTCCTCTTGGGCGATCCCCCGCGCCTGAGCCTGCATCCGCACCCCTTCCGCCAAATCCACGGTCAGCAACGTATACGGCAAATCTCCCTTGAACCCGGGATGGAACGCATGGTGCGTAACGGTCCAACTATGCACAGTGCCGCGCCCGGACGCCTCCACCCATTCCGCGTTCATCGAGTAACACGCATCGCAAACCGGCCGCGGATAATGCCGGATCTTCTTGCAATCCGCGCAGCGTTGCAGCCGAAACTTTCCTTCATTCAACGCGTCCCAGAACGGCTTCGTGTCCGCCGTCGGCTCCGGCACCAGCTTATCGTAACTCATCACGCCCTCCGCATGATGGCGATCGAGCCATCGCCGAGGTCGCCATAGCCGGTCACCAGGCCGATCTCCGCGTCCGGCACCTGCACCGCCGCCTCACCGCGCAACTGGCGCGTCAGTTCCACGATATGGTTCATCCCCGCCATATGCGCCTGCGACAGCAGCCCGCCATGCGTGTTCACCGGCAGCCGCCCGCCGTTGATCCCCAGCGCGCCGTTCTCCACGAACGGCCCGCCCTCGCCCTTCTTGCAAAATCCCATGTCCTCCAGCTGGCATAGTACGATGTAGGTGAAACAGTCGTACACCTCCGCCACATCGATATCGCCGTGCGTCACGCCCGCCATCGCGAACGCTTTCGGCGCCGCCTTGGCCAACCCCAGAGTCGTGATGTCCGGCCGTTGCGTGATGACCGACGGCGAGTCCGGGTGCCCCTCCGCCACGCCCATCACCAGCACCGGCCGCTTGCGCAAATCCTTGGCGATGTCCGGCGCGCTGATCACCACCGCCGCCGCACCGTCGCTCTCCAGCGAGCAATCCAGCAACCGGAACGGATCGGAAATCATCCGGCTGGCCTGGTGATCCTCGATCGTCATCGGCCGCTGCATCGTCGCGTTCGGGTTGCGCATCGCGTGCTGGCGGGTCGTCACCGCGATCTCGGCCAACTGCCGCGACGTCGTCCCGTACAGTTCAAAATGCCGCCGCGCCATGACCGCGTAGAGTTGCGGCGGCGCGATGGCGCCCGACGGCATCTCGAACTCGCCGATGGTGCGGAACTGCGGCATCTGTTGCACCCGCGTGCCGATCCGTCCGCCCGAGTATCCGGTGCGGCCAAGCGACAGCAGCACGTGCTTGCAAATCCCCGCCTGGATCGCCGCCAGCGCGCACTGGATCGAGGCCACGGCGGACGCCCCACCCATCGGCGTCGTCGCGGAAAATCGCAGGTCCGGAATGCCGAAATTGGTGACGAAGTCCTCCGCCACCGCGCCGGCGCCATAGGGGATCAGCCCGTCGATATCGGTCGGCTTCAACCCGGCGTCGGCGATCGCGTTCAGCGCGGCTTCCATCGCCAGCGACACCGGCGTCCGGTCGGTGCCGCGCATGTATTTCGTTTCACCCACGCCGGTGACGGCGCCTGCCTCGTGCAATGACATGGCTGTTTCCTCTCCGCCGATCGCCCCGCCGCGGCACCCCGACGGGGCGCGCCGCGGAACCGGCCGGATCAGCCTTCCCCCGGCGGCGTCCGCCCGTCAACTCCCCGGCGGCGTCCGCAAGTCAACTCCCCGGCGGAGCGGGTCCCGCCGGCGCATCGAAGAGTTTCGTCACCTTCCCCCGGTCGACGCGGAACACCGCGAGGCCGCGCCGCACCTCCCCATCCGGCAGCAGCGCGAACCAGCCATCAACCCCGGTAAAACCCGCCGGTTGAATCAGGCCGGTCGGGTTCATCCTGCCTTGCCCCGCCAGCACCCGGGCGATCGAGGCCGCGTCGCTCGCCAGGTCCGCCCTGGGCGGCGGCGGCTCCTTGTATTTCGCGGTATAGTCGCGGATCAGGTCGCGCCGCGTGTCGGGATCGGGCATCGCGAACCAGGCGCCAACCAACGCGACGGAGCCGCTCGCCGGATCCACCCAGAGCCCCGGCCCCATGATTTGCACCTTCGCGCGGTCGATTTTGGCGTCGGCCAGGGCCTTGGCGAAGACCTTCAGGTCATTGCCGGTCGAGCCCAGAAGGATCGCGCCAAACGGTAACGGCTCGTCGGTGCCGGCCATGCCCGCCAGTTCGTTCACCGCCGAGACGATCTCGTCCTTGCCGCGGCCGATCATCCGGACAAACGGCGCCGGCTGACCCTCGGCGGCGGCGGCCCGGGTCAACTCGTCCCCCATCGCCTTGCCGAAATCGTCGTCCGGCAGCAACGCGGCGACCGGCACGTGCCCGGTCTCGCGCGCCGCGCCCAACAGGCGCCGCACCTGCTGGCCGGGGGTGATGCCCAGTGTCCAGACCCCGGGTTGGGCCTGCGCGTGATCGTTGGTGAAGGCGAGCACCGGCACCCCCGTCCGCCGCGCGATCGGCGCCACCTGCGCCGTTTCGGTCGAGGTCACCGGGCCGAGGATCATCTGCGCGCCGCCCTCGATCGCCTCGCGCGCCGCCTCGGCCGCGCCGTCTGGTGTGCCATGGGTGTCCTTGACCTCCAGCACCGGCGAGCCGGGGACCGACAAGGCCAATTGCGCCGCCGACAGCATCGGCTTGCCGATGTCGCTCATTTTCCCGCTGAGCGGCAGCAGAATGGCGATCGGACCGGCCGCCACCGGGGTACTGGGCGGGGACGCCGCCGGCCCCCGGGGTTGGTTCAGCGCGGCGGGTGCGCCAGTGTTAGCCGACCCGCAGGCCGCCAGGCCAAGCGTGCCGACAAGGAGTACGAATGCCCGACGAAGCATGCCCGACGTCTCCCGATGATATTTTGCCCAATGAGGGATCGCCCACGGGGATGACCGAGGCGCCACACGCCCCGCCACCTGGTCTTGTGCTTGTTTCCACGCCAATCGGCAACCTCGGTGATGTATCAATTCGCGCCCGCGAGGTCTTACGCACCAGCGACCTGATCCTGTGCGAGGACACCCGTCACTCCGCCCGGCTGCTGACCGCACTCGGCATCGCCACCCGCACCGAGCCGCTGCACGAGCACAACGAGGATGCCCGCATCGCCCCGATCCTGGCGCTGCTGCACGCCGGCAAGCGGATCGCGCTGATATCCGACGCGGGGACGCCGCTGGTCTCCGACCCGGGGTTTCGCCTCGTCCGCGCGACGATCGCGGCGGGTTTGCCGGTCACCGCGATCCCCGGGCCGAACGCCGCCGTGACCGCGCTGGTGCTGTCCGGCCTGCCGCCTTTGCCCTTCCTGTTCCTGGGTTTCCCGCCGCCGCGCCAGGCCGCCCGCCGCGCCGCCTTCGGCATTCTGCGCGCCGCCGAGCGGGCCGGCCTGACCGCCACCCTGATCTGGCACGAGGCACCGCATCGCCTCGCCGAGACCCTGGCCGACATGGCGGACGCGTTCGGCACCCGCGCCGCCGCCGTGGCGCGCGAACTGACCAAGCATTTCGAGGAGGTGCGGCGCGGCACCCTGGCCGACCTCGCCGCCCACTACGCGATGCACCCGGCCCGCGGCGAGATCACCGTGCTGCTCGGCCCACCCGCGGACAACGACGCCGAGGACCTGGACGGCAGCTTACGCGCCGCGCTGAAGGACCACAGCGTGAAAGACGCCGCCGCGCTGGTCACGGCGGCGACCGGATTGCCCCGCAAACTGGTGTACGCGCGGGCGCTGGTTCTGGCGAAGGAGGCGGACGCCGGCCCGGATGAATGAAACCGAAGCGCCGAACCTACCCCGGAACCGCCGCCGGGACCTGCATCCTCGGCGGCCAACCCGCGGACCGTCACGCCCGCCCTCCTTCGCTCCCGAACATCCCGCGCGGTAAGGTGACGACGAATTCGGTGAACGTATCGACCTCGCTCTCGATCGAGATCGTGCCGCCGTGCTGCTGCGTCACGATGTCGTAGCTGATCGACAGGCCAAGCCCGGTGCCCTCGCCGGTCGGTTTGGTCGTGAAGAACGGCTGGAACAGCTTGTCCCGGATGTCGGCCGGAATGCCGGTGCCGTTGTCGCGCACACGGATCTCGACCGCCTCGCCAAGGTCGCGGGTCGTGAGTTTCAGCGCGGCCTCGAAGTCAAGGGCCGCATCGTTGCGTGCTCTCTTGTTCGCGGCGTAGAACCCGTTGCTGAACAGATTCAGCAGCACCCGCGTCATGTCCTGCGGGTTCAACTCGATCGGCGCGATCGCATCCCCGAAGTCGCGCTCCAGCATGATATTGAAACTCTGATCCTGGGCTCGCGCGCCGTGATACGCCAGGTTCAACGCCTCATCCGCCAGCGTGTTGATGTCCACCGTCCGCCGCTCACCGGACTCGCCGCGTGAATGTTCCAGCATGGCCTTGACGATTCCGTCGGCGCGCCTGCCGTGTTCGGTGATCTTTTCCAGGTTGCTGGTCAGCATGCCGACGACCTCTTCCACCTCGGCGCGCTGATCGTTGTCGAGCGAGGCCAGCGCCGTCGCGATGGTTTCCTTCAGCTCGGTCAGCAATTCCACCGACAGAATGGCGAAGTTGTTGACGAAGTTGAGCGGGTTCTTGATTTCGTGTGCGATACCCGCCGTCAGTTGGCCCAGGGACGCCATCTTTTCCGCCTGGATCAGGTTGGCCTGGGCGGTTTTGAGCTCGCGTAATGTCGCCTGGGTCGTATCCAGTGCCGTGCGGAGTTCGCCGAGCAGGCGCGCGTTCTCCATCGCGATCACCGCCTGGGCCGCGAAGTTCTCCAGCAGGGCGATCTGCTTGTCGGAGAACAACCTGACTTCCCTGCGCGTCGCCACGATGCGGCCAAGGCAAACCCCGTCCTTGCTCAATGGAACGGCAAGCAGCGTGCGAAAGTGATCGGTTTCGACAGCAGCTCGCATCACTGGATTGCTGATACCTCGCGCGCCGGCCTCTTTTAGGTCGGCGATTTGGGTGACACGGTCCATGGACATCGACGCCTCGTCCGGCCGAAGCCCTTGCCGTAGAGCGGTCGCCAGCTCCTCCGTCAGGCCGCGAACCGCCACGGCACGGAACCTCTCCCCGTCATAAACCTGCAGGCTGCCGGTCGCCGCGTCGCATAGGCTATGAGCCTTCTCCAATATGGCGTCGAACACCGGTGTCAGGTCGCCGGGAGAAGCATTGATCACCTGCAACACCTCGGCGGTCGCGGTCTGCTGCTCCAGCGCTTCCTGCTGCTCCGTCAAAAGCCGCGCGTTCTCCATCGCGATCACCGCCTGGGCGGCGAAGTTCTCAAGCAACGCGATTTCCTTGTCCGAGAACGGACGGACCTCCAGGCGAAATGCGCTGATGAAACCGAGCAGTGTGCCATCCTTGCGCAGCGGCACGAGAAGACAGGTCCGCACATCTGTACGCTCAAGGAAGGAGCGCGGCACAGCCGCATCCCGGCTGACTTCGATCGCCCTCAGATCCGGCACATGAACGTATCGTTCGCCACGAAGCAGCATCTCATGACGAATCGCCGTCTTCTGCGGCCGCCGCACGATTTCCGCATGCCGTTCCGGAAAACCATTGGTCGCCACCGCGCGGAAAAACTCGCCGTCATACGTCACCAGCGAGCCCACGGCGGCACCGCAGAGCGTGTGCGCTTTTTCCAGGATCGCGTCGAACACCGGCGCCAGATTGCCGGGCGAGGCGTTGATCACCTGCAACACCTCGGCGGTCGCGGTTTGCCGTTCCAGCGACTCCTGAAGGTCAGCGGTGCGGCTTCGCAATTCGTTCAACAGCCGCGCGTTTTCCATCGCGATTACCGCCTGGGCGGCGAAGTTTTCCAGCAGGGCGATCTGTTTATCGGAAAAGGCCCGGACTTCCTGTCGATAGAACGTAAAAAAGCCGAGGACGGCATCTTCCTTGAGTAACGGGATTTGCAGTGTTGTACGCGCACCTCCGAGGTCAACCAGCGCCCGAGGGGCGGGATGCCCCGCGCGATAACCTTCGCCGTCTTTCGAATCAGAGATGTGAAGGGTGCGGCGGGATTCGATCATGCGCCTGACCAGCGGGGGAATGTCCGTCGTCGCCGGGTTGCCGGCGATGTAGTCGGCGAAGGCTGGCGTCAAACCACGCGCCGCGACCATCCGCCGATGTTCGCCATCCCAGGTGTAGAGCAGACCGAAGGCGACACCGCACAACCGCATCGCCTTTTCCAGCATCGCGTCGAACACCGGCGTCAGATCGCCGGGCGAGGCGTTGATCACCTGCAACACCTCGGCGGTCGCGGTCTGTTGTTCCAGCGCTTCCTTCTGTTCGGTCAGAAGTCGCGCATTTTCCATCGCGATCACCGCTTGCGCGGCGAAATTCTCCAGTAAGGCGATCTCGCTGTCAGAGAACGGCCGGACCTCCCGGCGGTTGGCGGAGATGTAGCCAAGCAGCACCCCGTCCTTGCGCAACGGCACGGCTAAGACGGTCCGCGCTCCCGACCGCTCCACGGACAGACGGGTCGTCTCCTCGTCCGGCCTGAAAACAAGCGCGCGCAGATCCGGGATGTGGACATAGCGCGCGCCGTCGAACAGAGGCTGGGTGATACGGTTGGACCGGTTCGGCCGGCGCATCGTGGCGGCGTGTTCCGGCACCTGACCGTGGGTCGCGACAGCGCGCAAGAATTCGCCGTCATACAGCACCAGCGTACCACCGACGGACCCGCACAGCGCATGCGCCTTTTCCAGGATCGCGGCGAACACCGGCTGAAGATTGCCGGGCGAGGCGTTGATCACCCGCAACACCTCGGCCGTCGCGGTTTGCTGTTCCAACGCCTCCCGCTGCTCGGTCAACAGCCGCGTGTTCTCGATCGCGATCACCGCCTGATCGGCGAAGCTGCTGACAAGCTCAATCTGCCGCTCGGTGAACGGCTCGACCCGCGTGCGCGAGAGCGCGATGACCCCGATCGTCTCGTCTCCCCGCTTCAGCGGCACGCCAAGCGCGGTCCGCACCTTGCCAAGCCTGATCACCGCCTCCGGATAGAATGGAACGGTGGTCGCGTCGTGCACATGCACAACGCGGCCTTCGAACGTAGCCCTGCCGGGGACACCCACCCCGGTTAACCGGAATGCGCCCCTCGCTTTAATCTCGGCCTCATATTCCGGTGAAAACCCAAAATTCGCCACCAGCCGTAATAACTCGCCCTCGCGGCGGAAAATATTCGCCTGATCCGCACCGCAAAGCCGGGCGGCCGTCACAACAACGGCGTCCAGCACTGGCTGCAGATCGAACGTCGAGCGGCTGATCACCTTCAGCACGTTGCTCGTCGCGGTCTGGTATTCCAGCGATTCTTGCAGGTCGCCGGTGCGTTGCCGCAACTCGCCCAACAGCCGCGCGTTCTCCATCGCGATCACCGCCTGGGCGGCGAAGCTTTCCAACAGCGCGATTTCGGACTCGGAGTACGGGCGGACTTTCAGGCGATGCGCGCTGATGACGCCAAGCAGGATGCCATCTTTGCGCAACGGCACCTGAAGAAAGGTTCGCACTCCGGTCAATTCCACGAGCCCGCGCCCGATCGGATCATGGTGCCCGGTCTCGACGGCCTGGACATCCGGGATATGGACGAGGCGCTCGCCGCGCACCAGTTCCCGCTGCCGGTCGGTGGGGCGGTACGGCCGGCGGGTCATCTCCACGAACGCTTCCGGGTAACCAAACGACACCGTCCCGCGCAGATATTCGCCATCGTAGGTCATCAGGCCGCCCAGGTCGGCACCGCAGAGACTGTGCGCCCGCGCCAGGATCGCCTCGAACACCGGCCCAGGATCGCCCGGCGAGCGGTTGATCACGTCCAGCACCTCGGCCAACGCGGCCTCGCGCGCCAGCGCCGCGTCGCGTTCGGTGCTCCGTTCGTCGAGTTGGTTTCGCAGTTCCGCGATGACGCGCCAGGGATCGGATACTGTCTGGTCCTGTGCCGCCGTCATTGGCCACCGCCGCGCGGCTGTCCTTCCAGCCGAAGCGCGGTCGTTGTCCGCCTGATCCGGGCTTGTGGTTCGATCCCCATGCTTCCCCCCGGGCTGGCGAGGGCCGTACCGCGCCGGATGCCAGCCAATCCGCAAGGTAACCGCCGTTCGCCGGTTCTCCAACCGGTCTCGCGCGTTCGCCGAAAACCGCGCCAGTCCCGTCTCGCCGGTTCCCGGTCAGGCGCGGTATCGTTACCCGAGCGTATGATCCGGACGGCGAATTTCGGACGGGGCCCCTGGACGCACAGGTCGGCGGTCAACCCGCTGGTCTTCGCGATCCCCCTGGTCGTACTGGGCCTTCCCATCGGACTTTACGTCCTGCTCGCGCGAGGCCGGCGACGCACCAAACGGGAACTCCGGGTGGCCGCCGCCCGGCCGAAGCCGCTGCCGGGCGAGGGTTTCGACCAATTGGATATCCCGCGCCGCCGCGAATAATCGTTGACGCGAACGGCCCGGAGCGTGAATACCCGACCCGTGCGCCAGGCTATTGCAATGGCGTCCCGCGCGTGCTTTGTCCGCGCCGCCTGGAGGAAGCGTTTTGATGATCGACACCACCCCTCGCCCGACGAGCTTTGTCTCTGGACGGCATTTTCTGCAAACCCCGGGGCCCACGAACCTGCCGGACCGGGTCCTGCGCGCCATGGACAACAATGCCATCAACCACCGAGGTCCGGAGTTCGGCCGGCTCGGCCTGGCGGTGATCGGCAAGCTGCGCCAGGTGTTCGGCACCGATGGGATCGTCGGGATCTTCCCCTCGTCGGGCACCGGCGCCTGGGAGGCGGCGATGGTCAACACGCTGACCGCCGGCGACCGCATCCTGCTGACCCGCACCGGCCAATTCTCCCATTTGTGGGAGGAGCTGTGCCGCCGCCACGGCCTGGACGTGCAGACGCTGGAGACCGACTGGCGCCGCGGCGCCAACCCGGAGGACATCGGCGCCGCCCTGGCCGCCGACCGCGACCATCAGATCAAGGCGGTCTGCGTCGTGCACAGCGAGACCTCGACCAGCTGCATGACCGATGTCGAGTCGGTGCGCGCCGCCATCGACCGCGCCCGCCATCCGGCGTTGCTGATGGTCGACGCGATCTCCTCACTGGCCTGCGCCGATTACCGGCACGACCGGTGGGGCGTCGACGTGACGATCGCCGGCTCGCAAAAGGGCCTGATGGTGCCGCCGGGCCTCGCCTTCACCGCGATCAGCGAGAAGGCGCTCGCCGCCGCCGCGCGCAACAAGACCCAGCGCAGCTACTGGGACTGGAGCCCGCTGGTCACCTCCAACAAGACCGGATTCTTCCCCTACACCCCGGCGGTCAATCTGTTCTTCGCGCTGAACGCCGCGCTGGACATGCTGCTGGAAGAAGGCCTGGCCAACGTTTACGCCCGCCACGAGCGTTTCGCCGGAGCCACCCGCCGCGCCGCCGGTACCTGGGGGCTGGAGCTGCAATGCCTGGATGCGCTGGCCTACGCCCCCGGCGTGACCGCGATCCGCACGCCCGAGGGTCACAGCGCCGACCGCCTCCGCGCCGTCATCCTCGACAAATTCAACATGTCGCTGGGCAATGGCCTCGGCCGGATCGAGGATCGCGTGTTCCGCATCGGCCACATGGGCGATCTGGGCGTGCTGCAACTGACCGGGACTCTGTCGGGCGTGGAGATGGGGCTGCGCGCGGCGGGCATCCCGCACCATCCCGGCGGGGTCCAGGCGGCGATGGATTACCTCGCGGGGAACGCCTGACCGCGGGGGCCTTGGCGCCGCGCCACTTACCGCACCGCGGATCGATACAGCGCGTCGGTGAAATCGGGCGGCACATCGCCGGTCATCCGCTTCCGTAACGTATCCAGATCCGCGCGGAACAAATCGGCGCTGATCCGGCCGACGATCACCGGAATGTCGCGTTTCATACTGGGAACATCGCCGATCGGCAGACCGAAGCTGACGAAGCCGGACGGGTTCTGCACATGGATGTCGCGCAGGAACGGCGCGGCGTCCGGGGTTTTCTCCAGGAACTCATGCCCGGCCCCCAGATAGGGGTGGCAGGCCAGCATCTCATCCTGTTCCCCGGCGGGAGGCGTGTAACGATCGCGCCACAGCGATATGCGATCGCCGAAGTCGCTCAGCTCCGGGCGGGAGGCGATGTCCGGGGAGTAGCCGGTGCCGGCGATCACGAAGTCGAAATGGTACGTCGTGCCATTGATGGCCGTCTCGACGCCGCGGTTGACCGTCGCGCCGGTCCAGGGCGACGACAGATGCAGATGGAAGTTGGCGAATTTCACCGCGCGTTCGACCGCGTCGGTGGTGGGGGTGGAACCGAAGCGGAAGAACCGGACCGCCTGGTGCCAGCGATCGGCATCCGGCAGTTGGTGGTAATTGTCGTAGGCACCGGGAAAGCCGCGCGACCGGGTGATCGGTGTCGCGGCGATCGTGTCGCGGCGGGCGAACAGGTGAACCGCTGCCGCGCCGTGTTCCAGCGCCACCCCCGCCGCGTCGAACGCCGCGGCCGCGGCGCCGATCACGGCGACGGTCTTGCCGCGCAGCGAAGCGAAGTCGATCTGATCCTCGGTATGCGCGTAAAGTGACCGCGGCAGGTTTTTGCTCAGTACCTCGGGGATGAATGGGCCGCCGCTGCCCGCGAAGCCGGTGGCGAGGATGATTTTTCTGGTCGTTTCCGTCGCCGCGCCATCAGGGGTTCGCAGATGCAGCCGGAAATGCTCCCCCGCCGGTTCGATCCGCTGCAGGTGCGTTTCATAGCGCGGGTTGATATTCAGAAAATGCTTGTACCAGCTCAGGTATTCCGCCCAATCGACGCGCCGGATGCGATCGATCGCGGCATAGGCGTCGCGGCCGTGCCGGGCTTCGTACCACGCCTGAAAGCTGAGCGCCGGAATGCCGAGTTCCGGCCCAGGCAGCGCCTTTGGCGTGCGCAACAAATTCATCCGCGCGGCGTTCAGCCAGATACCGGCGTGCCGTTCGTCCGGCGCGGCCTCCAGAATGGCGACCTTGCCGATCCCGGCGCGGCGCAGCGCGAAGGCCAACGCGCATCCAGTTTGCCCGCCGCCCACGATCGTCACGTTATGATCGATGCCGGGCCGCTCCGGCACCCAGTTGGCGGGATCGGGGCCGATCAGGCGAAGCGCGTTCTTGGCATGCACGTCCGGATCGTCTGACTGGTTCATCGTGATCACCCCGCGGTAAAGGCCGGATCGAGTTGTGCATCCCAGAGCCGGACCCCACCCGTGACCCCGGCCTCATTCGGAACGATACGGATGTTTTGTTCCAACTCCAACCGGATGTGCCGCGCGTTGCCGCCGCCGATGTACAGCAGGTCATAGCAGGTGAGATCACGCACACAGAGCAGCGCGCGGCCGAGGCGTTTGTTCCAACGCCGGCGGCCAACCTTCTTCAACGCGGCGTCGCCGATATACTGGTCGTAATCCATGCCGGTGCGAATCGGATGATGCGCCAGCTCCAGGTGCGGCGTCAGGCGTCCGTTGTCGAACAATGCGAAGCCGAAACCGGTTCCCAGGACGATAACGCATTCCAGACCGCTGCGCGCGATGACCCCGAGGCCGTGCACCGTGGCATCGTTCAGCATGCGCACCGGTTTGCCGAGATGATCGGTCAGCACCGCCGCGAGCGGATAGTCACGCCAGGCGGCATTGCCGAGATTGGGTGCCGTCATCACATGACCGGCGCGCACCACGCCCGGAAAACCCACGGAGATCCGATCGAACGGGCCCAATGGCTGGATCAGGTGGAGCAGCGCCTCGAGCACCCTGGCCGGCGTGCCTTTCTTTGGCGTATCGGCATGGGCGTGCGGCACGACGAGGTTGCCATCGGCATCGAGCACGCCCGCTTTCAGGCTGCTGGCACCGATATCGATGGCGAGGGTCAACGGTCCGGGAGCCATCAGGGTTTCCTGTCGGTTGCTCAGGTGCCGCGCAGCACGCGCCAGATGCCGTCGACCGCCGCGACGTCGCCATCGCCCACCGAGAGTACGCCGCGGACGAACACGAGCCCTTTGGTGGCCCGCGTGACCTCACCGCGCAGCTCGACGAAATCGCCCGGCTCAACCGCGGCGAGGAAATGGGTGTTCAACTGGATCGTCGTGCACGGCGCGCGGTGCGCCGCCTCCCACGCGAGCAGGCTCAGGCCGTGATCGGCGAAGGTCATCAGGATGCCGCCATGCAGGACGCCTTGCGGGTTGGCGTGCGCCGCCGTGGTCAGCATTCCGTAGCGCCAATGGTGATCCAGTCGTTTCGCCCATGGGAAGCCGATGCCGGCGGGCATGGCGCCGCCGCGCATCAGGCGCCAACCCTCGGTGGCGGGATCGAAACTCATGCGGCGACCTCATTCAGGTGGCAGGCACTGTGGTGACCCGGCGCGATTTCCCGCATCGTCGGCGCTTCGGCCGCGCAGCGCGGCATCGCATGCGGGCAGCGCGGGTGGAAGTGGCAACCGGCGGGCGGGTTGAGCGGGCTGGGGATTTCCCCGGTGATCGCGGTGAAACGGTGTTTTCGTGAATCAATGCGCGGCACTTCGGCGAGCAGCGCGCGCGTGTACGGGTGGTTGGCGTGGTTGAAGATTTCCTCGGTCCGCGCGGATTCTACGATGCGGCCCAGATACATGATCAGCACGCGATCGGACAGATGCTCGACGACGCCAAGATCGTGACTGATGAACAAATAGGTCAGGTCGAGCTCGCGCCGGAGGTCCATGAACAGGTTCAGGATCTGCGCCTGGATCGACACGTCGAGGGCGGCGACCGCCTCATCGCAGACCAGGAATTCCGGCTGCACGGCCAGCGCCCGCGCGATGCCGATACGCTGCCGCTGGCCGCCGGAAAACTGATGCGGGTAGCGGCGCTTGAACGACGGATCGAGGCCGGCGCGATGCAATTGCGCATCGAGGTAGCTGTCAAAATTCGCCCGGCTGACCAGGCCGTGGGTCAATGGCGCCTCGCCGACGATGTCCGCGACGCGCAGCCTGGGGTTCAGCGATGCATACGGGTCCTGAAAGATCATTTGCACTTTCAGCTTCGCGGATTTGCCATCGCGGCCGGACAGCGTGGCGATGTCATGGCCTTTGAACAGGATCTGGCCTTCGGTGGGCGGCATGATGCCGGCGACCATGCGGCCGATCGTGGACTTGCCGCAGCCGGATTCGCCGACCAGTCCGACCACCTCGCCGCGTTGGATCGACAGGCTGACGGTATCGACCGCGCGCACGGTTTCGTTGCGCGGCGGCGCGCCCAGACGGCCGGCGATCGCTCGCGTGAGGCGCGCGGCGGCGTCATAGCTGGGGCCGAAGCGTTTCGAGACCCCGCGCAATTCGATGATGGGTTCGCTCACGCGGCCTGGTCCATCGGATGGAAGCAACGCAGTTCGCGGCCGTCGTCGTGTGGCGCGGCCGGTGGTTCGATTTCGCAGGCGGCATCGGCGCGGGCGCAGCGCATCCGGAACGCGCAACCGGGCGGCAGAGACAGCAGGTTTGGCGTCATGCCGGGGATTTGCCGCAGCTTCTCGCCGCGTTTGTTACGGCTTGGCACACTGCCGATCAGGCCGTGCGTGTATGGATGCAGCGGGCGGTCGAGGATCGCGGCCGCGTCGCCCGACTCAACGACTCTCCCCGCGTACATCACCGCGATCTGATCGGCGAGGCCGGCGATCACCGACAGATCATGCGTGATCCAGATCAGCGCGGTGCCGTGTTCGATGGCGAGCCTCTGCACCTCGGCGAGGATTTGCGCCTGGATCGTGACGTCGAGCGCGGTGGTTGGCTCGTCGGCGATCAGCAGATCGGGATTATGCAACAACGCGATGGCGATCGCGACGCGTTGCCGCATGCCGCCGGAGAACTGATGCGGATAGGCGCGCAGCCGCTCGTCGGGGCTGGGGATGCCGACCATGCCGAGCGCGTCACGCGAGCGCCGGCTAGCCTCGTCCCGGGAAACCTTACTGTGCGCGAGCACGGTCTCGATCATCTGCGTATCGATCCGCAGCACCGGATTGAGCGTCATCATCGGGTCCTGAAAGATCATCGCGATCCGGTTGCCACGCAGCGACCGCATCTCGCGTTCCGACAAATGTGCCAGATCCTTGCCCTGATACCAGATCGATCCGCCGGCGATCCGGCCTGGCGGATCGACGAGGCCGATGATGGAAAACCCGGTCACGGTTTTGCCCGAGCCGGACTCGCCGACAAGGCCGAGCACCTGACCGCGACTGACCGAGAACGACACGTCGTCGACCGCTTTGACCACGCCGGCCCGGGTAAAGAAGTGCGTGCGCAGATCGCGGACCTCGATCGTCGCGCTCATCGCTTCAGCCGCGGATTGAGCACGTCGCGCAATTGATCGCCGACCAGGTTGATCGACATAATGGTGACCAGCAACGCGATGCCGGGATAAAAGCTGATCCAATATTTGCCGGACAGCATGTATTGGTAACCGTTGGCGATCAGCAAACCCAGCGAAGGCTCGGTGATCGGCACGCCCAGACCGAGGAACGACAAAGTGGCTTCGAGGGCGATGGCACGGGCGACCTGTTGCGTGCCGATAACGATCATCGGCGGCAGGCAATTCGGCAACAGATGCCGGAACATGATGCGCCATCGCGGCAAGGCGAGGCACTCGGCGGCTTCGATATATTCGCGCTGCCGTTCCACCATCGCGGTGGCGCGCACGGTGCGGGCGTAATACGCCCACTCGACGATCACCAGCGCCAGCACGACGTTCAGCACGCCCTTGCCAAGCACCGCCAGGATCATCAGCGCGACCAGGATCGACGGAAACGACAGTTGCAGGTCGACCAGCCGCATGATCGCCGTGTCGCTCCGGCCGCCGAGCCAGGCGGCGAGCAGGCCAAGCGACGTGCCGACCACCGCCGCGAACAGCGCCGAGCCAACGCCGACCGCGAGGCTGATGCGCAATCCGTACAGCATGCCGGAGAACATGTCGCGGCCCTGATCGTCGGTGCCCAGAATATACGTGTAGCCAACGATGGATTTCGAACCCGGCGGCAAGCGCCCGTCCATGATGTCGAGTTGCGCGAGATCGTAAGGGTTTTGCGGCGCGATCCAACTCGCGAAGATCGCCAGCAGCGCGATGACGACGAACACCACGAGGCCCAGCAGCGCCAAATGCGACGCGGCGAATTCGGCGACGAAGCGGCGGAACGGGGTTTCCTCGCGCGCGACGGTGGCGCTCATGATTTCCGCTCCAGCCGGACGCGCGGGTCCAGCAGCATGTAAAGCATGTCCACCACCAGATTGATCGTGACGAACAGCAAGACGATCATCATCAGATAGGCGACGATCACCGGCCGGTCGAGCACGTTGATGCTGTCGATGATCAGCTTGCCCATGCCGGGCCAGGCGAAGACGCTCTCGGTCACCACCGCGAAAGCGATGGTCGAGCCGAGTTCCAGGCCCAGTACGGTGACGATCGGGATCATGATGTTCTTCAGTACGTGGACGAAGATCACCCGCGCCGGCGACAGCCCCTTGGCGCGGGCGAATTTGACGAAATCCATCGGCAGCGTCTCACGCACGCCGGCACGGGTCAGCCGCAATACCAGCGAGATATTGAACAGCGCCAGGTTCAGCGCCGGCAGCAGCATGTGGCGCAATCCGTCCCAGGTCAGGAACGACCACGGCACGCCGAACAACGTTTCCGTTTGGCCGCGTCCGGTGCTTGGCAGCCAGCCGAGTTGCACGGCGAAGACCATGATCAACATCAGGCCGACCCAGAAGCTCGGCAGCGAAAATCCCAGGATGCTGCCCGCCATGATGGCGCGGCCGAGGAACCCGTCCGGCTTCAGCCCCGCGTACAGTCCCAGAGGCACGCCAAAAACCATGGCGAACAGCACGGCGGTCACCGCCAGTTCCAACGTCGCCGGCATGCGTTGCGCGATCAGTCGCAACGCCGGCTCGTTGAACACGAAACTCCGGCCCAGATCGCCGTGCAGCGCGCCGCGCAGAAAATACGCATACTGCCGCCACAACGGTTGATCCAGGCCCATGCTGGTGATGATGCGGGCGCGCTCGGCCTGGTCGGCCTCGGGGGAGATCAGGATGTCGACCGGATTGCCGATGACGTGAACGCCCACGAACACGATCGCCGTCATCGCCAGGACGACGAAACCGGCCTGGACCAACCGGCGAATGGTCCAGGTGATCATTTGCTCTCGCGCACGCCCATCGCCCCCACGCCCATGGCCAGCGTCGCCTCATCGACGCGGGGTTCATAAACCAGACCCTTGCGGGTGGCCCAGATGTTCTTCTGCAGATGCAACTGGATGACCGGCACATCGTCCATGGCGCGCTTCATCGCGGTCTGGATGAGCTTCTCCCGCGCGCCGTCATCCATCGTCCCCATCGCCTGATCGATCAACGCATCGACCGCCGGATTGGAATAGCGGCCGCGGTTCGCGGTGCCCAGTCCGCGGGCGGGGTTCCAGGTGGCGAGTTGCGCGCGCAGCGGGTTGAGGCCTTCACCACTGCCGACGCCCCAGCCGAGCAGGAAAATCGAAAACTCCTGCTTGCCGGCGCGGGCGATGAAGGTGTTCCACGGCATCGCGTCGACCGTCGTCTGGACACCGATCCGCTGCCACATCTGCGCCACGGCCTGAATGATTTTCGCGTCGTTCACGTAACGGTCATTCGGCCCGTGAATGGTGACCCGCAGGCCTTTGGGGAACCCCGCCTCGGCCAGCAGGGCTTTGGCACGCTCGGGCTGGTACGGCGTGGGCGGCAAATCGGGGACATAACTGTAGGACCCCGGCCGCAAATATTGCCCGGTCGGGATCGCCGCGCCCTCCATCACCCGATCGACGATCCCCTGCCGGTTGATCGCCAGCGACAGTGCCTGCCGAACCCGCAGGTCGTTGAGCGGATTCGTCGTCAGCACCTCGCCGTTTGGTCCGGTGACGAACGGGCTCGGACCATCGTGCGCGTGATCCAGCCACAGGAAGATCGAGCGATTGCTGACCACCTCGGCGAGGGTGACACGGGGGTCCTTGCGCAGGGCCGGCAGGTCGGTGGGCGGCACGAACTCGATGATCCCGACATCGCCGGCCAGCAGCGCGGCGGTTCGGGAAGCGTCGTTGCTGATGATCCGGTAGGTGACGTGCTTCCAGTACGGTTTGTCGCCCCAGTAAGCATCGAACCGCTCCATCTCGATCCGGTCGCCGGGAATGAAGGAAACGAAACGATACGGCCCGGTGCCGATCGCGTTCTTGCCGCTGTTGAAATCCTCGATCGCCGGATCCGGCCCGAGCCCGTGCGGAATGATGAAGATATTGGCGAGATCGTTGGGCAGCAGGGGATACGGACCGTCGGTGCGCAGCAGGATCGTGCGCGGATCGACGATCTCGGTGCCGGTCACGGCCTTGGTGTAAATCGAATACGAGGCCGGACTGTTTTTCACACGCGGCACGCGATTCAGCGTGTAGGCCACGTCCTCGGCGGTCAATGGCGTGCCGTCGTGGAACTTCACGTCACGGAGTTTGAACTCCCACGTGTGGTCGTCACGCAGCTTCCAGCTCACAGCGAGACCGGGAATCATCTCCCCCGCGGCATTCCGTGTCACCAGCCGCTCATACACATGAGCGCTGAACGACTCGTTCGGCGCGAAGGTGTGGTAATGCGGATCGATGCTCGTCACCGGCGCCGATGACGCGATGCCCAAGGTCTGCCCATGGGCGCGGCCCAGGGTCAGACAAATGCCAAACGATAGCAGCAGCCCGGACAATGCCCGGAACGATGGTCTCATCTTTGTCTCCCAGAACTCCCTGGCCCCGAACATAGCCATAACGCCGATCCTGAGCTACCTGTGACCCTGAACACGTGATGGCCCCTGGGGAGGATCGCATGAAGTTGTGGTATCAGAGCATGTCGCGTCAGGCCGAATGGGGCGGCTACCCGGCCGTGTTGCGGGCGATCCTGGACAAGGTCAAGGACCCCGGCACCGAAATCCACGTCGCCGGCATCACCCAGATTGGCGGCGTCGGCGACCAGTTCCGCTATCTGGAATACCTGGAAACCGGCGAGGTCCTGAAGAACGTGCAACGCGCGGTGCTGGAGGGGTACGACGCCTTCCTGATCGGCAACATCGCCGATCCCGGCCTGCGCGAGGCGCGGGAGATCGCCAACATTCCGGTGCTCGGCCTGTGCGAGTCGGCGATGCATGTCGCCTGCATGATGGGCGCCAATTTCTCCTTCGTCACCATCAACGAGAAATTCACCCCGCGGGTGGTGGAGAATGTCGATCGTTACGGTCTGCGCTCCCGCTTCGTCGGCGCCAGCCGGATGCGTATCGAGCGGTTGACCGACCTCGGTCCCGGCTTCCAGCCCGGCCCGGCGCAGGACGAGATCATCGCGCAGTTCAACGCCGCCGCGCGTAAGAACACCGAAAACGGCGCCGAGGTGGTGATCGCGGCGGGCGGCGTGGTGATGGCGCTGCTCGCCCATGCCGGCATCCATGCGACCGAAGACGGCGTCCCCATCCTCAACGGCATCACCAACCTCGTCAAACTGGGCGAGGCGGCGGTGAAGCTGGATCGCATCATGGGTGGGCGGTTCGTGTCGAAGAAGTGCGTCTACGCGCCGCCGCCGGCGGATCAGATCGAGACATTTCGCAAACATTATGGCCAGGATATCTATCCGACGGTGAAGGCGCCGTGAGCCTCACGCTGAAAGCGGCGCTGGCGGATTATCCGCACGTGCGGGCGCTGAAGGACGGCGCGGTGCGATCGGACCAGGTCGCCTTCGCGTGGGAGACGGTGACGCCCATCACGCGCGCGTTCCGGCGCATGGTGCGGACCGGCGATTTCGATCTGTGCGAGATCGCATTGACGACGCTGGCCCAGACGGCGGCGTTCGGCAAGGGTCTGACCGCGTTGCCGGTGGTGGTGATGCGCGGGTTTCATCACGCGGCGTTGGTGTGTCCGATCGCGTCATCGTTGCGTGGGCCCGAGGACCTCGTTGGCAAACGGATCGGCGTGCGGGCGTTCTCGCAAACCACCGGTGTCTGGCTGCGCGGGATCCTGCTGGACTCGTACGGCGTCGACCACCGCGCGATCACCTGGGTGACCGAGGAAGACGCGCATGTCCAGGAATACCGGGACCCGGCGAATGTCGTGCGCGGCCAGGACCTGAAGACGATGCTGCTGTCCGGCGAAATCGACGCCGCGATCGCGCTGGCGGGCCTCGATGCGACCCAGGTCCGCACGGTCATTCCGAACGCCGACGCGGCCGCCGCGGAATGGTATCGGCGGACCGGCGCCTATCCGGTCAACCATGTCGTCTGCGTCAAGACCGCGTTACTCCAGCAGCATCCTTTGCTGGGCGCGGAACTGATGCGGCTGTTCATCGCGGCCAAGGCGGCGGCGCGCGAACCGAGCGCCGAGGCGAAATACCAGCCGATCGTCGGCTCCGATCCGCTGCCCTATGGCCTGGAAGCAAACCGGGCCGGCATCGAACTTTGCCTGCGCTACACGGCGGAACAGGGGCTGGTGCCGCGTGTGTATACGCCCGAACAGTTGTTTTTCACGGGAGGCAAATGATGGACATCCCTCGCCTGAACGGCGTGATCAAAGCCCTGGAATCCGGCAAACCGGCATTCGCGCCCTTCACCAGCGCCGAGGTCAACAACGCATTGACCATCGGCGGCGCGCCGTTCGATGGCGTCGTGTTCGAAATGGAACACAACCCGTACGACATCAAGGCGCTGCGCGACTGCATGCAGTACATGCTCAACCGGCGGCAGATCGCGGCCTCGGGCAGTATCGCGCCGGCGGTGACCCCCTTCGTGCGCATTCCGCCGAACGGCGGCGAACGCATGCAGTGGATCGCCAAGCAGGTGCTGGACATTGGCGTTTATGGCATCGTGTGGCCGCACGTTTCCTCGGTCGATGAGGCGCGCAACGCGGTCGCCGCCTGCCGCTATCCGCGGCCACGCGAGGCGGAATACTACGAGCCCGCCGGCCAGCGTGGCGACGCGCCCAGAACCGCCGCGCGCTACTGGGGGCTGACGGATCAGGAGTATTACAAAAAAGCCGACACCTGGCCGTTGAACCCGGACGGCGAAATCCTCGTCGTGATCATGTGCGAGGAAAAGCGCGCGATCGCGAACCTGCCCAGAATGCTGGAACAGGTCGAGGGCATCGGCGTCGTGCTGATCGGCGAAGGCGACCTGTCGTAGGACCTCGGCCACCCGCGGCAATACGCGCATCCGACGGTGGCCTCGGCGATCAACGAAATTCTGGCGATCTGCAAGCAGTACGACGTACCGTGCGGCCATCCGCATGTCGATGCGAAGAACGTGGAAGGCCTGATCGAGCAGGGCTTCCGGTTCCTGATGCCCGGGGTCGTGCCGTCCTTCGCGGCGTTGGAAAAAGGGCTGAAGGCGTCAGGCCGCTCCTAAAGCGCCAACAATGGCAAACGGATCAGACTCGGCCTGCCGGCATCGACATAAACCGTGTTGCGCGCGATGCGTTTGCGCAGCGCTTTGCCGTCCGGCTCACCGGTGTTCGGGTTCACGTCGAACTTCGGAAAATTCGACGACGAAATGTCCAGCCGGATGCGATGGCCGGCCGGAAACAGGTTGGCGGTCGGAAACAGCGTGATCGTCACCCGCGTCATCTCCCCCGCCCGCCGCAACCTGGGTTTTGCCGGATTCTCCGCGTAGCGCAGCCGGATAATCCCGTCGGTCAGGTTCATCGCATACCCTTTCGGATAATCCGCCGAGGGCGGGTAAACGTCGAGCAACTTCGCGGTGAAATCCGTGTCGGGGCCATCGGTTTCGACCCAGAGATCGGCTTCGACCGGGCCAACGATCCGCACCGGCTCGCGCAACGGCGCGGTCTGGAACACCAGGACATCGGACCGCGAAGCCAACGGCAGATACGGCGGCGCGCAACCGAAAAACTCCGGCGCTTCGACCTGGTCGAACGCCCCAGCCGAGGCGATCGGTTCCAGGCTGCTGAACGCGCCACCGATCGTGGGAACCGGCCGCGACGGATCGAAATCGTAGGCCAGCGGCTGAACTCCGGCCCCCGGCCTGGCGCGATCGAGGCGGCCGTCCTCATGCAAATAGTACGGCACGACGGAGGTCCCGGGCACCGGCCAGTCCTCGGCCTCGATCCAGTGTCCGCCATGATCCAACCGGCCGTCCGGCGTGCGCCGCCCGGACCCGCCGCCCATCACGAAAATCCGGACATTCGGTTCGCGCAGCGCCGTGCCCTTGATCACGTGGTCGAAGAACCGCAGCCGGTACGCGCGCCAGTCGCCGGCCCAATGATCGAGCGGCGCCGTCTCGCCAAACGACACATCGCCAAACGCCGAATCGCTGCGGTCGCCATGCGTCCACGGACCGAGGATCAGCCGTTGCTTCCCCTTCCCCGCCTGCTTCAGGCCGAGATAATTCGCCGTCGCCGTCAGCGTATAAGGATCCCGCCACGACGACATATGCACACAGGCGGCGGGGCTGTAGCTGTCGTAATATCCCTCCATCCAGATCCCGAGCTGCTTCCAGAACGAATCGAACGCGCCATGTGTCCATTGCTCGAACAAATACGCTTCGTAATCCGGATGGTGCCGCAACGGCGAATGGCCGGGCTTCCAGGGCAAACGCTTGAACCAGTCACGGATATTCTCGCCGGCGAGCGCGGCCCGCATGACCGGATCGGCCATCGCCTCGGGCGAAACCAGCGCATTGCGAAACGCCCATGCCGCCTGCTTCATCTCGAACGCGCCGGACTGGCGGATCCCGGAGCGCCAGGAATTCGCGAAGCCGCCGCAGTCCAGCACCTGCGCCACGAGGCCAGGCGGGTTCAAACAGCCAAGCGCGCCCTGGGTGTGCGCCGAATAGGACAGGCCCATGGTGCAAATTCGCCCATCGCACCAGGGTTGCCCGAGCAGCCAGGCACAGGCATCGAACCCATCCGCGCCGTCCGACAAGTACTTGACGAAGGTACCTTCGGATCCGTAACGGCCGCGCGTGTCCTGATAGACGACAGCGTAACCATGCGCGGTGAAATACGCGGCGAGTTCGGCGCGCGACGCCGGCGTACGGTCGGCGGCGGTGATCTCGCTCCGGCTGGTTTCCTGGCGGCCGTACGGGGTCCGCTCCATGATCACCGGGAACGGCCCGGCGCCGTCCGGCAAATACACATCGGTGGCGAGCCGAACGCCGTCCCGCACCGGCACCATGATCGTTTCGGGCATCACGGCGCGCCCGTGCGCAATTGGGTCTCGGCGAAGTCGGCGAAGAACCTGGCCAGCGCGGCGACCGTGGCCTCGATCATCGCCTCGCCCGCCGCGACGGTGGAGGCAGCGGGATCGCCGACATAACCGACATCGCCCGCCGCGAAGACCGGGGCGAAATAAGCGCCGGCGGCGCGGATCGGGTCCGGCGCGTTGCCGGCGGCGTACGGCGGCTCAACCCGCGGCGGCAGGTTGACGATTTTCCCGGCGATCCGTTCCGCTTCCGCCGGCCGCAGCGCCAGTTGCAACGAGGTCTCATACGCGCAGGCATGCGCCACACCACGCGTGGCACCCGGCAGCACCTCCAGCCACTGCTGCTGGCCGGGCGCCATGTAGTTCACGTACCCGACCTCGATGCCGCGGCTGGACAGCGCGGTGCAGGTCGAGGTCAACGGCCCTTGATTGCCGCCATGACCGTTGACGATCAGCATCCGCCGGAAGCCGGTGCGATGCAGGCTTTCGATCACATCGGTGACCAGGCCATTGAACGTCTCCAGCGACAGCGTGACCGTGCCGGGCCACGCGCGGTGATGCGGCGAAAATCCGAACGATGGCGACGGCAACACCAGCACGTGCGGCGACGCGCAGCGCGCGGCGGCACGGATCGCGATCTGATACGCCGACAGACAATCGGTATCGACCGGCAGATGGTCGGCATGCTGCTCGACCGCGCCCACCGTCAGCACCGGCAACGCCCCCGCGTCGCGCGCCGCCGCGATCTCCGCCCGGGTCAGCGTGCCCCAGTCATTCGTGCGCCGCCATGCGTCCGTCATTCCCGCCTCCCCAACAACACGGATCATTTTGCCACCAGGCGACGCGACGGGATAGGCTGCGCCGATGGACAAAACTCGCGCGATTCGGGCCTCGGTCTGCCCGCATGACTGCCCCTCGACCTGCGCGCTGTCGGTGGAGGTGCTGGACGGCGCCCGCATCGGCGCGGTGCACGGCGCCGCGGACAACAGTTACACGGCGGGCGTGATCTGCGCCAAGGTCAGCCGTTACGCGGAACGCATCCATCATCCCGATCGGTTGACGCACCCGCTGTTCCGTACCGGCCCCAAAGGCTCAACCCAGTTCAAACGCATTTCGTGGGATGAAGCGCTGGACCGGGTCGCCGGCGCGTTTGCCGAGGCCGCCGCGACGCACGGCACCGAGGCGGTGTGGCCATGCTTTTTCGCCGGCACCATGGGCCTGCTGCAGCGCGACGGGATCAACCGGTTGCGCAATGTCATGCGGTATTCGCGGCAGAAGATGACGATCTGCACCACGCTGCCGGAAATCGGCTGGCACGCGGGCGTCGGACAAAGCCGCGGCGTCGATCCGCGCGAGATGGCGAAGGCCGACCTGATCGTGATGTGGGGCGGCAATCCGGTGTCCACCCAGGTCAACGTCATGACGCACGTGACCCGTGCGCGGAAGCAACGCGGCGCACCGTTTGTCGTGATCGATCCGTACCAAACACCCACCGCCGCCGTCGCCGATCTGCATTTGGCGCCGCAGCCCGGAACCGATGGCGCGCTGGCCTGCGTGGTGATGCATATCGCGTTTCGCGATGGCTACGCGGACCTCGACTATCTGGCGCGGTACACGGATTTCCCGGCGGACCTGCGCCAGCATCTTGCGTCGCGCTCGCCGCGATGGGCGGCCGGGATCACCGGCCTTTCCGTCGCGGCGATCGAGGATTTCGGCAAACTCTACGGCACCACGCAGCGCAGCTACATCCGCGCCGGCTTTGGCTTCGCCCGCGGCCGCAACGGTGCCGCCAACATGCACGCGGTCAGTTGCCTGCCGTCCGTCACCGGCGCCTGGCAATACGAAGGCGGCGGCGCGCTGTGGTCCAACCGCGGCATGTATCGCTGGAATAAGACCCTGATTGAAGGGTTGGACGCGGTCGACACCAAAATCCGCGCCCTCGACATGAGCCGGATCGGCAGCGTGCTGACCGGGGATCGCAACGAACTCCGCGACGGTCCCCAGGTGCACGCGATGCTGATCCAGAATCATAATCCGGTGACGGTTTGCCCCGACTCCAACCGCGTCCGCCGCGGCTTTTCCCGCGATGACCTGTTCGTCGCCACGCACGAACAATTCCTCACCGAAACCGCCCGCTGGTCCGATGTCGTGCTGCCCGCGACGATGTTCCTGGAACACGACGACCTGTATCAGGCCGGCGGGCACAGCCACATCCAGATCGGTGCCAAACTGATCGAGCCACCCGGCGAGTGCCGCTCCAACCACGAATTGCTCCAGGCGCTGGCGCATCGGCTCGGTGCCAAACATCGTGGGTTCGAGATGACGGCGATGGAAATCATCGACGCCACGTTGCGGGCCTCGGGCTGGCCCGACGCCGAAACCGTGCTGCGCGAACGCTGGATCGATGCCGTACCATCATTCGAGGACGCGCATTTTCTCACCGGCTTTCCGCAACCGGACAAGCGCTTTCATTTCGCTCCCGATTGGTCGCGGTTCGGCGAGAATCACGCGATCATGCCGAAATTGCCGGATCACATGACGGTGCTCGACGAGACCGGACCCGACCGGCCGTTCCGCCTGGTGACCGCGCCGGCCCGCGGTTTCCTGAACACCAGCTTCACCGAAATGAAGTCCAGCCGGCGCCGCGAGGGACGGCCGACGGTCAGAGTGCATCCGGACGACGCCCGCGCGCTGGGGATCGAGGACGGCGGCAAGGTTCGCCTCGGCAACAATCGCGGCGAGGTGGTGTTGCACGCCGCCATCGCCACCGGTCAGTTGCCGGGCGTGCTGGTATCGGAAAGCGTCTGGCCGTCGGAGTATTTCGAAGGCGGCATCGGCATCAACGCGCTGACCAGCGACGATCCTGGACCGCCCTACGGCGGGGCGGTGTTTCACGACACGGCGGTTTGGCTGCGGCCGGAGGTGGATACCGCCGGACAATCTACGCCCCGATCGTAAACCCGTATTGGCTGCCATGGTTCTCACTGAACCGGGCGATGCGCTCATCGTAGGTGATGAAAGGACAGGCACGCTCGATCGCCGTGGCGATCAGCAGCCGGTCCGCCGGGTCCCGGTGTTCGAGGTGATGCAGTCGATACGCGCCCGTGGCCGCGTGGTGGGTTAGCGGGATGGTTTCGACTCCCAGGAATTCGGTCAGACGTTCGATCCAGGCCTCGACCGGACGGTCCAGAGCGATCCGTCCGGTGCTGACCAACTGCGCGATCTCCCACGCGGTGACCGCGCCAAGCAGGACAGCGCCGCCATTCCGCCAGCAACTGTCAATCAGGGCGCGTGTGGAAGGGCGCAGCTGTTCATCCCCGTTTCCCAGCCATAACGCGATGTGGGTGTCCAGCAGGACGGCATTCATCGATGCTCGAGTTCTCTGCCGGTCTCCGCGTCGGTCAGCTCGTCAAAAACCGGCTCGGTGAGGTCCACGCCTTCGCGCACGCGCACCGAACCGCGAAGGACGCCGAACAAGGTGCCCGTTCTCGCGTCCTGGTCCCGCAGGCGCCGCATCGCCAGAGCGACGGCTTCCGTCTGGTTCCCGGCGGTGAACTTGTTGGCCATCGCCTCGATGAGGGCGACGACGTCGGGGCGGTTGATGGTAACCACGGTGGCCATGGCGCTGTCCGATCATTAAGCAGATAATGATACGCTGACTGGTAGTGAAATTTCAACCGTTATCGGTCTCGCGCGGTTCGCGACGGGATAAATCGGGGATCGCCAGCAAGCCCGCCCAGCAGAGGCGCTTGCGGGCGTCGAGCATCCTACTTCGCCCGACGGCCGAAATCGACGGGTGGCGAATTTGGTTTCGGACGCTCGCGGCGATCGGTGTCGTGCGTCCCGCGGCGCCACGGCATCCGCCGCGACGTGCGTGACCGCCGCCCATGGGATGGCTACTTTGCTGCGTTATTCAAGAATTACGCAGCAGATTATAGGCGTTGAAATCACTGAGCCTCTTTGCTGCGAAAATGAGGTGCGAATTTGGAGCAGGCCAGAACCGCTGCGACGATCATTTCTCGCTTGCGGGGCTTTTTGCCGCCTCAGTCAAGAGATATCTGCCTGCATCAGTTGGAGCCCCTCACCCCGCCTCCTTCCCCACCTCCGGCACCTTAAACCACACCCACACGAAATTCACCGCGAGCAACGCCCCGGTCACCGCGAACACCCAGTTGATCCCCACCGTCGCCGCGATCGCTCCGCCCGCCAACGGCCCCGCCGTATTGCCAACAAAATACGCCGACGAAATGACCCCATAGGCCATGCCGCGTTGCGCCGGCTCGGTCAGCCGCCCGATCATCGCGTTCGACACCGGCAGCACCGCGCCCACGAACAGCCCGAGCCCGAACCGCTCCATCACGAACGCCCAGTAGCCCAACGGCAGCGCCATCGGCAGCGTGAACAGCGCCGCGCCGAACAGGCAAAGCAGCAGCGTCCGCCGGTAACCGATCCGATCGCTCCGCTTGCCCAGAAACGGCACCGCCATCACTCCGGCCAGCCCCGTCGCGGAAAACGCCAGCCCGCCCAGAGTGGCGATGTCCGGCCGCGACCCCAACATTTCCCGCACATACAGCGTCACCACCGGCAGTACCGCCTGCGTCGCGAACTGCCCCATCATCATCACCATGATCACCGCCATCAGCCCGCCCGAGCCGATCACCATCTGAAATCCGGAGATCAATGAGGCCCGCGCCTTGCTGGCGTCCGGCGGCGTGAACCGCTCGGGCACGAAGAACAGCGTCACCAGGAACCCGCAGAAGCAGATCACGCCGGCGAAATAGAACGGCAACCGGTAGCTGCCGGTCAGGTCCGCGATCCCGCCGCCGAACAGCGGCCCGACCAGCGAGCCGACCAGCTGGCCCGTGCTCATCCAGCCCAGGGAGTAACCCATCCGCCGCTCGGGAACCGACGAGGCGACCATGACGACCGAGGCCGAGCTGAACCCCGCCAGCGCTCCCATCCCCGCCCGCAGCCCCAGCATCTGCCACGGTCCCTGGGCGATCCCCATCAGGAAGGTGAACACCGCGATGCCCAGGGTGGAACGCAGCACCATCAGTTTGCGGCCATAGCGGTCGGCCAGCCCGCCCCACAACGGCGACGTGAAGATCGCCACGCAGGAGGTTGCCGAGGTCAACACGCCCGCCCACATGTTCACCGCCGCCGGCGACACCACCCCCAACTCGGGCAGGTACAGCGGCATGATCGGGCCGACGATGCCGAATGAGATGCTCATGATGAACTGCACCGCGACCATGCTCCACAGGGTCACCCGCCAGCGCGGGGGCTCGTCGGCGGCTGGCGGCGCGGGCTCGTTCATCGGCGCCAGCATTGGCCCACACGGGGAGCGTGTCAAAAGCATACGCGGGGAGCGTGTCGAAAATATATGCGGGGCGCGTGGCAAAACCGCGTTGGCAAACGTGCGAACTGCTTTGCCTCACGCGCGGCGGCGCGCTATGGATTGACCGGGAACATGAGGTTCGTGAATGGAAGATGATCCCCAGCAGCAGGTCGAGAGTTTGCTGCCTTATGAACGCTGGATCGCCAACGCCCTGCGCCACGTCGTGGTCCAGGCGATCGAGCACGTCGCGAAACACGGCCTGCCGGGCGGGCACCATTTCTACATCTCATTCCGCACGGCGTATCCCGGGGTCGTGATCCCCGCCCGGCTGCGCGCGCAATACCCGGAGGAGATGACGATCATCCTGCAACATCAGTTCTGGGACCTGAAGCTCGACCACGAGGCACGGACGATCAATGTGGGCCTGTCGTTCGGCGGCGTGCCCTCGACGCTGGTGATCCCGCTGGACGCGCTGGTGTCCTTCGCGGACCCGCAAATCCGCTACGCGCTGCGCTTCGATCCGATCGAGCCGGAGACGAAAGTCACCGCCCTGGCGCCGGTCCCGGAGCAACCCAAACCCGCGCCCGAAGCCGAGGAACCCCCGGCCCCGCAGGTCGTCAGCCTGGACGCGTTCCGCCGCCGCACGCCGCCCAAGACCTGAGGAGGTTTCCGCATGAACGCCCCCTTGCCCCGGCCCTCCGGGTTCCTCTACTCGCCCATGTTTCCTCTGGGCCCCGATCAGACGCCGTGGAAGCAACTGGCCATCGCGGGCGTGCGGACATCGACGTGCGACGGCCAAACGGTGCTGCGCATCGCCCCCGAGGCGTTGAGCGAACTGGCCGTGCGCGCGTTCCACGACGTGTCGCATTTGCTGCGGCCCGCGCATCTGGCGTCGTTGCGCGCGATCCTGGACGACCCCGAGGCGAGCGCGAACGACCGGTTCGTCGCCCTCGATCTGTTGAAGAACGCCAATATCGCGGCGGGCGGCGTGCTGCCGATGTGTCAGGACACCGGCACGGCGATCGTGTTCGGCAAGAAGGGCCAGCGCGTCTGGGTCGATGGCGACGAGGAGGAAGCGCTCGCCTGGGGCGTGCACCGCACCTACACCGAGACCAATCTGCGCTATTCGCAGATGGCGCCGCTGACCATGTTCGACGAGGTCAACACCGGCAACAATCTGCCAGTGCAGTTCGACATCCTGGCCGCGCCGGGCGAACACCACGCCGACGAGTTCCATCTGATGTTCGTGGCCAAAGGCGGCGGCTCGGCGAACAAGAGTTTTCTGTATCAGGAAACCCGCGCGATCCTGTCGCCGGACCGGCTGTTGAAGTTCCTCGAGGCGAAGATGAAGACGCTCGGGACCTCGGCGTGTCCGCCGTATCATCTGGCGATCGTGATCGGCGGCACCAGCGCTGAGGCGACGTTGAAGACGGTGAAGCTGGCGTCGACGAAGTGGCTGGATACGCTGCCGACCTCGGGCAGCAAGGCGGGCCATGCGTTCCGCGATCTGGAGATGGAACAAAAAGTCCTGGAGTTGTCGCGGAACATCGGGATCGGCGCGCAGTTCGGCGGCAAGTATTTCTGCCACGACGTGCGGGTGATCCGGCTGCCGCGGCACGGCGCGTCGTTGCCGGTCGGCATCGGCGTCTCCTGCAGCGCCGACCGGCAGATTTTGGCGAAGATCACGCCCGATGGCGTGTTCCTGGAGCAACTGGAAACCGACCCGGCGAAGTATTTGCCCGAAACGACCGACACGCATCTGCCGGATGAGAGCGTGGCGGTGAACCTCAATCGGCCGATGGCGGAAATCCGCGCGCAATTGTCACGCTATCCGGTCAAGACCCGGCTCGCGCTGAACGGCACGATGGTGGTGGCGCGCGACATCGCGCACGCGAAATTGAAGGAGCGGCTGGACAGCGGCCAGGGGCTGCCGGATTACCTGAAGAACCACCCCGTCTATTATGCGGGTCCGGCGAAGACTCCAGAGGGCTATGCCACCGGCAGCTTTGGCCCGACGACGGCGGGGCGAATGGACAGCTATGTCGCCGAGTTCCAGGCGGCGGGCGGCTCGCTGGTGATGCTGGCCAAGGGCAACCGGTCGAAGGCGGTCAAGGACGCCTGCAAGGCGCATGGCGGGTTTTACCTCGGCTCGGTCGGCGGCCCGGCGGCGCGGCTGGCGCGGGACTGCATTCGCAAGGTGGAGGTGCTGGAATATCCGGAGCTGGGGATGGAAGCGGTCTGGCGGATCGAAGTGGAAAACTTCCCGGCGTTCATCGTGATGGATGATAAGGGCAACGATTTTTATGAGGGGTTGGAGTCAATCGCGGTAGGGACGCCCATTACTGAGCGCCCCCCGCACAGAACCGTACGGGCGGAATTCCCGCATACGGCTCCCACCTTGGGTGTTTGACGCGGAAGCGCACTGAAGGCCAAGGA
>Ga0181536_10001161_pt1 | contig 31147 bp, 30 predicted proteins | sample PEATcosm2014_Bin_41_FD_121105 | JGI IMG/M metagenome (GOLD analysis project Ga0181536, IMG submission 121105) | Peatland microbial communities from MTU Mesocosm Facility, Houghton, MI, USA - PEATcosm2014_Bin17_60_metaG | ecosystem: Environmental > Terrestrial > Soil > Wetlands > Peat | place...
CGGTTCTGAGCAACAAACCGGCTTTGGCCGGTGGAGATTCTAAACAACTTACAGGCAAGTTGCTTAGCAGCAACGCCGAAGCCATCCAGCGCAACACCATCTTGCCGTTCTGCCAGTGAGTGACGCGGCGGGTCTGGATGCGCACTCCGGCGTGCGGGCTCTCGATGGGTCGCCAGACAGCGGTGCAGCGCCGGCGGGATGTCGAGCCGGTTGATGGTGAAGCGCTCCTGCAGGCCTTCCAGCAGGCTGGCCGCCGCCTGCGGATACTTCCGGTCCAGCCATGCCGCCAGTTTTCTGATCCGCGCCATGCCTTTGTCGGCGTCCAGCTTCCAGGCCGCCCGCAACAGGCTTTTGACCTGCGGCTTGTCGTCCTTGGGCAGATAATCGAGCACATTGCGCAGCTTGTGGGCGCGGCAGCGTTGCACCGGCTGATGCGCGCCGAAGACGGCGTCGATGGCCGCCCGCAGCGCCTTGAATTGCGCCGGGGTGATGATGGTGATTTGCTTTTTGACGCTTTGTGCTGCCCTTGACCCGAAAGAGTTCCATTGGGTTGCGATTGACCGGGATGTACTCCCACAACATTGCGAGGTCAAGCAGCTTGGACACCATGTTCCGCGCCCTCACCTTGGAAGCCGCGCCGAAGGGCAACTTCTCCATCCTCTGCTTGACGGCTATCGCGGTCACGTCGGCAAGCCTCACGTTCTGCCACTTCGGGCGGATGTGGAGGTCTATGAGGCTCTTGTTTGTGGTTTGCGTGGAGTGGCGCAATGCGGGGAACTCTTCCGCCATGTAGCGTTCAATGATGGTTCCAAGTGTTGCAGCAACCTTGTCCCCAAGCGTCCCGGCGTTGAGTGCGGAGAGCTGCCCTTCCACGGCCTTGCGTACATCCCGCTCTGTTTGATACTTCACAGAATCGAATGTTTGGACCTTGAGTTTACGTTTGCCGTCCAGGGCCGTAATATAGAATTTGAATTCTCAAGCGAAACCTTGGGAACGTGGAACCTTTCGGATGCTGCCATGCTGATACCGATCACGATTGACTCTCATCTCGCCACCCTACCCGGTGTTGAAGATGTAATCATCATACCGGTCATGGTGTTATGTGGTGTTTGTGAATCCGAAGCAGCAGAGGAAATGTTTGATTCTAAATAGGTTGCGGGAGTAGTTCAGTGGCAGAACGTCAGCTTCCCAAGCTGAATGTCGCCGGTTCGATCCCGGTCTCCCGCTCCAATTAAATCAATTGATTGCGGCATTCCCCGGAACCGTGAACACCGTTTGAACACCGTTAAGCGAGATTTCAAGCCGGTTTACCGCCGCTTGACGCTTTGATACCGCCGATTGTGTGTAGACGTTTTGATTGACATCGAGGCTGTGCCCAAGCTGATCGGCCACCAGCTTGGCAGCGCACCCGCCGACCGCTTCCAAGCCCCCGTTAGGCCCGACCGGAGCGCGTTCGACACGGCGCGGAGCCATGTACAAGCACAATCGCGCACTTGCTGCCAAGCGCCGACGACGTGCAGTGAAAGGGCAGAAGGGGGAAAAGTAGCCCGTCTCTGTCGAACAAAGGGTCACCAATAAGATTCGTACCGCCTTTTCCGCAAGTCTCTTGTGTTAAAAACAATAAGAACCCATAATGCGGCGGCCCCCGTGGCCTCTTTCGTACGGCACCCCTGGAGGGCTTTCAAATGGCACGGAGCGGACGGGATTTATCCCCCATTTACCTATCGAACTCCAGCGTTCCCGCGAATGACGAGGCGGTGCTTTATCGTAAGCCCCCCGGAAAGTTAATCGCTTTCGGATGGTACGGCGGCAAATTCAGTCACCTGAATTGGCTTCTCCCGCTTCTCCCGGAATGTCACCACTACTGCGAGCCCTTCGCTGGTTCCGCCGCCGTGTTGCTTAACCGCGAACCGTCACCCGTCGAGACGTACAACGACATTGACGGCGACGTGGCGAATTTCTTCCGGGTGCTGCGCGACAACAAGGAGGCCCTCGTAGAGCGAATTGGCCTCACGCCGTTTTCCCGCGAGGAGTTTTACTACAGCGTCAGCAAGAATCCGGCCCGCGTGAAAGACGAGATCGAACGGGCCCGCCTGTTTTACGTCCGGGCCCGTCAGGCTCGCACCGGCCTTGCACAGACGGCCTCTCTCGGCAGATGGGCGAATTGCAAGAACACCAGCCGCGCCGGAATGTCCGGTGTTGTTTCCCGCTGGCTAGGAGCCATTGAAGCCCTACCGCATATCGCCATGCGCCTCATGCGCGTTCAGATCGAGAACCGCCCGGCAACTGAAATCATCCGCCTTTATGACGACCGCAAAACGCTGTTCTATTGCGACCCGCCGTATGTTCACAACTCACGCACCGACAAGAAGGCTTACGGCTACGAGATGATCGACGCCGAACACCGCGAGCTCGCCTACACGCTGCAACGCTGCAAGGGAAAGGTTGCCATATCCGGCTACCGATGCGAGCTCATGGATGAACTTTACAAAGGCTGGAAGCGGATCGACGCGCCAGAGAAAATGTGCCATTCGGTGAAGAAGAACCGCACCGAGGCGCTATGGGTGAACTTCTAATCCATGCCCGTTGATTTCGACAGCGCCCTGGCCACTCTTGCGGAACTTTTCGCAGAGACACAGCCTTTTATTCTCCAAGGCACCGCGCCCACAATCACGGACGAGCTGGCCCCGGCCTTTCAAACCATCTTTACAACAGATATTCAGTCGTATCGGGAAGCCCTGCTCGGCATAGCTCTTGTGAGATTGCAAGACCAGACGATTAACTTGCGTCTCCCGTATGTCGCTCAGGGGCCGAATGCGTACAATGGGCGCGATCTTGACGAGCGCGTGGTTAATCCGTTCTTGCAGCAGCATCGTATCCCATCATCACGAGGGCCCTATCTGGCGATGTTCCGCAGGGATTTTCGTTTCGAGATTTCCCGGCGTGACGGGCAAAGAAACAAGGTTGCCTTTGATGCTTTCCTCGAGCTCATCACGGCTCTTGAAGGCATGACCGAGGCCGCAGATATACGAGCCTTCACCGCGTATCTGCTCTATAAATTTGCGAAGCTGAGAGAAGCCGCCGAAGTGCCGCTAGCTCGATTGCAACGCATTAGCCTTGACCAGTACGAAAGCCTCATCACTTCCCTGCTCAACACACCGAGCGGTGGACGGTTGCCCGTCATTCTTGTTGTTGCAGCTTTCCGAACGATCAAGGATTACTTCGGGCTTGATTGGGTCATCGACTTTCAGGGCATCAATGTTGCCGACGGTCCAACCGGCGTAGGCGGCGACATCACTATCACGCAGGATGGACGCATCGTTTTTGCAGCCGAAGTGACCGAGCGACCGCTTGAACGCGCCCGCGTTGTGGCGACCTTCAACACGAAGATTGCGCCTCATGGTATCGAGGACTATCTGTTTTTCGTACGCCTTGAAACTCTGGCCGACGATGCCCGCCAGCAGGCGCGGCAATACTTCGCCCAGGGACATGAGGTTAACTTTCTGGAAATCAAGAATTGGGTTTTGATGGCGCTTGCCACTATGGGGAAACGTGGCCGGGAGCTATTCAACGGCCACCTAATCGCGCTGATTGATGACCAGACAGTACCTCGCGCCGTCAAGGTTGCGTGGAATGATTACATCGCCGCGCTCACCGCTGCTCCTGTGCACGGTTGAGCCGCTTCCCTTTCCCGCCGCCGTCTCACAAAGGCTATGCCGTTTTCTGGGCGAACCGTGACGCCGCCCCTCTCACGTACCTGATTGGGGGTTAGCTGGGCTTGTGTTCCCGTTTTGCCGCCAGCCTGGCATACGTTCGCGGCAGGCCGAAGTGTGCAAAACGAATTACCAGACCGCCGATCATCGTGACGGCCATGAGAATGAGCGAGAGTACCGGAGGTCGAGGACGCATTCTTTCTAACCTTGCAGCGGGCGATTTGGTGTGCTGTTCTTGTGCGATGCACATTGAAGAAATGAAGGAAGGTCGAATCAATCTTGCAGACGTTCGAGCGCAAGGATGGATTGCCGGCAGATCAAGAGTGGCAAAGCGCCGAAGAAGCCAAAACTACAGTCGATAAGACGCCACGGCAGCGGGATGCCACGGATTTGGCCGGCGATAAGAGCAGGCGGAATGACCCCGGCGCAGGCGATCAGGGCGAAAGTGATGACCCACTTGTTGCGAACCGGATCGATGTAGGGACCAATGAAGGCAACGGCGATGACGAGGTGGGCAAATGCGAGCCAGTCTGTGCCGTAAGCAAGGAAGGGATAGTGCGCGTTCGTGTTGCGGAGTCCTTCATTGACGCGTTCGATCCACGGAAGCAGGCCGGTTGATTGGGCAATTGCAAGCAATGCGCTCGAATGCAATAGAGATACGAGCCAGCCAAGCTCCGTCTGGAGAGGAAAGGCTGTCACGCCACTGAGGATCAGGCCAGCGATGAAGATGGCGAGCCAGAAGCGTATGCGACGAAGATGGTCAGGCGTTTGCATGATTGTCACCGGAGTAGCCAGTTACAGGCGTGGATGTCGAGATATGTTCTCCGTTCAATGAACGACCTCGCCGCAAGCGGCGAGGTATCCTGAAAACCCGATTTGACTTTACGCCGCAAGCGGCGGGGAATCAGACCCGGAAGAGATTGAACCGTGGATTAGGGGCAACTGTCTGTGTGTCGTCCTTGTGCCCGTTACTCGCGCGAGCACTGTCTCCAGCAACGGCGTCATGTGGGTGAGCTGCCTGGCCCGAATCATCAGATCCCACAGAGGTTCGAACTTCTTCCAGCCTGCGGCATAGAAAAAGTGCTTGGCTTGGTGCTTGAGCGTGCCATGCTGCAAGGATGCGTGTGCGATGGAACTCCAGCGATAAAACTCACGGTAGGCCCAATTGTATCCATCTTTTAATGCTTCAGGCTTGAGTTGCGCCGGTTTGAAGACGACGTGCCGGGTATCGTAATGTGTCCAGTCGTTCGTCAACATACGCCCCTCGCGCAACTTTTCTTACTTTTTGAAGGTGCGGCAGCCATTCCTAGGTAGCTACTCTTGGACCTACCGAGGGCCGATGCCGCACCGCATTACAGTCTAGCACCCTGTGTTATGAAATCGAAGAAGTGGTTTGGTCTTGGGCCGAACTTGATCCTGGAAGAGAACTGTACCAGTCGATTCCGCGGGTGAAGTACATGGCGGCTGTCAACGCCAGGAAACTGGCAATCGCGCCCACCAGCAAAGCATTGTCCTCCAGCCGCAGCAGCAGATAGATCAGCACATAGAGCAATGTGAAGATGGCCAAAGCTCTTAGACCCTGCAAACGGCTCGCGAATACCCATCCCGCATTGACTGAAAGCAGTGCCACGGTGGCAGCACCGGCAAAAAGAAATCCAAAATCGAAACCGATTCTTTCGGCGAGAGACAACAGAAGCAGATAGAAGATAATTTGGGCGATCCCGACCAGAACATATTGCGCGGGGTGAACGCGCTTGCCCGTCGTAACTTCAAAGACGAAGTAGGAGAGGAAGATCAATCCCAAAAACAAAGCGGCATACTTGAGTGAACGGTTGACGGATTGGTAGGGATCGGCCACTTCGATAAAAGAAACGCCAAGTGCCGTTGCGTCAAGCCCGGCGATCGAATCGCTTTGTCCTTCAGCACATACACCGCGAGCAATGAATGGCACAGACCACTCCGCCGTGAAGCCATTGTTGGTAACCGTCCGATTGATCGGCAAGAAGCCTCCATCAAATCCTGGATTTGCCCAATCGCCTTGCGCGGCGAGGTAAGTCGTCTTGCCATAGGCAAGCACAGCCACCCGCTGCGCGCCGGAAAATCGCAGGGACGATGTTACATTGAATTGCGCGTTTGGCTTTGCGACCACATCGGCCTTCGCGCCAAAGAGGGTCAGCTTGGCCACCTGGTTTTGTTCTCCGCCGAGAGTTAGGTTAGGGGATACTTCAGCCGGGACAAGCGTCACGGTCTTTCCGTCCGCTGTCAGTAACGCGTCGGCCAGTGCTCCGCGCGCGTCGCTGACTCCAACCACGATCTCCGCATGGCTCCAATCGAGTTCAGCGCCCTGCGGGGCAGAACTGGGCACTCCTTTCAGATCGAAGGCCGCATCGAACTTCAAATCTGCCTGAAAGACCGGCACCTTGAAGAGCGAGCGGCGCCGCTCTTCGGTTGCGGTCTTCATAATCGCCGACGCTCGCGCAGGAAACACCAGGTACACGCCATGCTTCGCAACATCGCTCTGCGATTGCGGTGGAATGTTGTAAGGGATAGCGAGGGTTGGTCCAAGGAAGGTTTGCCGGCCGCCGACGAGGCCGCCGATTTCTTTGATGACGTCCGCTGCTCGATTGGTTCTGTCGTCCACCAATCCTTCCACAAAGAACGCCGGAATGGTCATGAGCAGGGCCAGCCCGCAGACGACGATGAGTTTCATGCCCATGGAGCGGGACCGCAACTTGACTTGCAAACCGGGTAGCAACATCGATGAGTCGTTCACGCTTTTCTCCCTTTCTGAAAACAGCTTTGCATTGCAAAGTTACCGCATAAAAAAATAGTCAGGCCCGCAATGGAACCAGACCGCTTATTGGGTTAGGAGTTGAATCGTCTTGAGTTACCTTTGCCGCATCTTTGACCACCTGTTCAAGAGTCGAAAGGTATTCAAGATAACGCTTGCGGCCCGATGCCGTAATCTTGCAAACAGTCTGGGGACGATTGCGATCATGACCCTTGGCAATCACGACCATCTTTGCCGTCTCCAACACGCTCAGATGCCTGCTCAAGTTGCCGTCCGTCAGTGCGCACAACTGCTTGAGATCGACAAAGGTCAGTCCTTTGGGATTGGTGATCAGTGAGGTCAGGATGCTGAGGCGCGCGCGTTCATGAATCACGCGATCCAGTCCTTCGTATGCGAATCGAGCCTCGCTGTTTTTGGTCTTAGCTTTCATCGCTGTCCTCCTCAGCCGTAAAATGCAGAATTCCTGCTACCAGCAACTGCCCTGCTCCATACGGAATGCCCATGGCCCACGGAGAAAGAGCGCGGCCGTCAGCCAGCGTGATGCAGGCTAGCCCCGAGAGCAGATACCAAACGCCAGCTGCTAACATCGGGCGCGGTAGAAACCGGCACGACGAAAAGACTCCGAGACTGAAGATAACTTGCCATAGTCCGGGCAGCATCCACAAGGCAGACGGAACCGCGCGCGCCAGCACAATCGTCATCAGCGCGCCCGCGCCCGCCGCAGGCAAAAACTGTTCGACTGCCATGCGGATCATCTCATCGGCCATGCCCGAATGCATACGATGTGTGCGCGTGACCATCTGCACTCCGATCAAGGCAGCCGACAAGGCAGCAGTCGAAATCCAGATGGCCAGATAGGCCGAAATGTGATTCGCCGGATCGGGCAACAGAAGCGCCTGCGCCCCAGCCGCCAGAATCGCGAACCCGGATGTGGCGGCCAGAGTCGCCGGTCCATAGCCGCGAAACTCTGTGCTATGAGCCACTTGCCTGCGAATGCTGCCAATGTCTCCGAGCGCTTTGTAGAGGTCGTTCATGCAGAAATCACTTTACATTGCAAAGTATACCTTAGCGCTGCGCTTGTCAATATGCGCTCTCGGCGGACTGCCTGCCAGCAGGCAAAAGGAGATTCTCGGCATGGATTATATAAAAAATCTTGACAAAGTTTGTTAATGACAGCATTATAGTGTCAATGGAACACTTGTGAGGTGATTCGATGCTTTTCTCCTACGTGAAAATTCCAGCAACGCACTACGCTCTGCACTACCAGCAGGGCCGTATCCGGCACGAAGGCCTTGGTTTATCGTTTTTCTACTATTCTCCCAGCGCGACCATTGTTTCAGTGCCGATCGGCAGCACCGATGCGCCGTTCGCCTTTGTGGAAAGCAGCGCGGACTTCCAGTCCGTGACAGTGCAGGGGCAACTGACTTACCGCGTGGTGGACCCGAAGAAGGTTGCATCGTTGCTCGACTTCAGCCTGGGCAGGAATGGGCAGTATCTTGGCGATGGTCCGCAGAAACTGCAAGAGCGGCTGGTCAAGAGCGCCCAAGTTGCGGCCAAAGCAGTGACACAGAGGATGGGGTTGCGCGAGGTGCTGACCAGTTCGACGGCTATCGGCGCCGAAGTGGAAGATGCGCTGAAAAACTCTGAGGCGATCAAGAGCCTGGGTGTGGAGATCCTAGAGTTGGCGGTCATCTCGATGAAGCCAACACCGGAGATGGCAAAGGCCCTCGAAGCCGAGGCGCGCGAAGCACTGCAACGTAAGTCGGACGAGGCGATCTATGCGCGCAGAAACGCCGCTGTCGAGCAGGAGCGCCGCATCAAAGAGAGCGAACTCAACACAGAGATTGCGGTCGAAGAGAAGAAGCGCCAGATTCGAGAGGCGCAGATGGCGGCAGACATCGCAATCGAGGAGCAGCGAGCCCAGCTTGTTGATCAGAAAGTAGCCAACGAACGCAAGGATGCCGATAGCCGCGCCTATGCGCTCGACGCGACCGTGAAAGCGATCGAAACCGCGGACTGGAAGAAGTTGATGTTGCTCTCTTCCGGTGGATTCGATGCGCGGCAAATGATTGCCTTGGCATTTCAAGAACTGGCGGGCAATGCTCAAAAGATCGGCGAACTGAACATCTCTCCCGATCTGTTGCAGGGCCTGATTGGAAAGACCCGGAGCTGATTGTGTTCGAGAAGGTCTTTGTCGTAACTCGGAAGACTCGCCTTGCCGAGCTTGTCGAACGCTTCAACACGGTTGGACAAGCTCGGTTCTATATTGAGCACTCGGGCGGAGACTTCGATGAGTATGTTCGAGAGGATGCCGTTTATCGGCAGGCCGTCGAGGCGACTCGGCGGTCAATTCAATTCGATCTCAAGTTGCAGTTTCTGGATCGCGCCCTTGCGCCAACCGTGCTGTTTACCGAGAAGGATCTGATCGTTACGTTAGGCCAGGACGGATTGGTTGCAAACACCGCCAAGTACGTCAAGGGGCAACCGATTGTGGCTGTCAATCCTGACCCGGAGCGATTCGATGGAGTCTTGCTTCCGTTTCTTCCCGAGCAGGTGCGTGATGCTATCGGGACTGTGCTCAACGGAAAAGCGCCGATTCATGAAGTGACGATGGCGGAGGCGAGGTTTAACGATAGCCAACGCATTCTCGCATTCAACGATCTCTTCCTTGGCGCAAGCAGCCATGTCTCCGCGCGGTACAAGATTACGCTCGGCGATCGGACGGAGTTTCAGTCTTCAAGCGGCGTGTTGGTCTCAACTGGAGCTGGCAGCACCGGTTGGATTTCGTCGGTATTCAACATGGCGCAAGGAATGGCCAGCGCTATGGGCGGAAAGCCGCCGCAAGTTGTCCGCATGAACTGGGAAGATCCACGATTGTTCTTTGTAGCAAGGGAACCGTTTATCAGTCGGCATTCCAGTGCGGGACTGGTGGCAGGATGGGTCTCCGATGGTGAAGACCTTGTGCTTGAATCCACAATGCCCACTGGTGGATGCGTCTTCAGTGACGGGATTGAAGCGGATTCGATTCCGTTCAATTCTGGAGCAACTGTGCGGGTTCATCGCGCTGCTGAAAGGGCCAGACTGGTGTCGGCATGAATACGCATGAGATTCAGGTCACCGTCGATATAGTTGTGTTCACGATTCATCGGCAGCGTCTGAATGTGCTTTTGATTCAGCGCGGCATTCCTCCATTCAAAGGTCAATATGCTTTGCCTGGAGGATTTGTTTTGGCCAATGAGACGCTCGAAGCGGCGGCGTTTCGCGAGTTGTACGAAAAGACTGGAACAAAGAATGTGTATCTGGAACAGCTTTTCACTTTCGGCGACCCGAAGCGCGACCCGCGTGGAAGAATTGTAACCGTGGCGTTCTATGCTCTTGTGCCATCGGATCAATCTCCTCTCCTCGCGGGAACTGATGCGGCTGCGACCGGATGGTTCCCGGTCGATGAGTTGCCCCCAGTGGCATTCGATCATCGCAAGATTATCGACTACGCTGTCAACCGGCTGAGAAACAAACTGGAATACACCACGGTCGGCTTCGAACTGCTGCCAAAGAAATTCACGCTCAGCGCGTTGCAGGTACTGCATGAAGCCATCCTGGGCAGAGCGCTCGACAAGAGAAACTTTCGCCGAAAGATTCTCGCGTTGGGGTTAGTCAAGGCGACGAAAGAGATGGAGGCAACCGGAAGAAAGCCTGCTCGACTATTCTCCTTTAGAAATGCAGGATGAAGTAGTCAAAGTGTTGGAGATTAACGGGGTGTGGCGGACGATGCTAAAAATGCATCTTCCTGCCCCACCGCTTTGAAACAGAAGAGAAGGAAACCGCAACAGATGAGCACCGTAACCCTCTACCGGCCTGTTGGAAGTGCGGAGCTCGCATTGATCCGTGACAGCAGGTGGAGTATATTCCCGCCCCGCTTGCCGGAACAACCAATCTTCTATCCCGTGCTCGAAGAGGAATATGCCGTTCAGATAGCCCGCGATTGGAATACACGCGATGGAGGCACCGGCTATGTTCTGCGTTTCCAGGTTCAAGCTGAGTATATCGCGCACTTTCCTGTCCAGATAGCAGGTTCCCGCACCCACCGCGAGTACTGGATCCTTGCTGAAGAACTTGCCGAGTTCAACCGTCACATCGTTGGCCAGATCGAAATCGTTGGAGAGTATCATGGCATCTGCCAGTAGGTGGCATGGCAACATTGTTTCAGTGCAGGTTGCAACCTGAGACCCCAATCGAAAAGCTTTGCGACGGCCTGCGGGGGGCAGGCGTAAAGTTCCGCGATAACTGGTTGACGAAAACAAGAACCTGGCCGTTCCGGGAATCGCGTCGGTTCGATTTTCGGCGTGAGTCAACTTCTTACTCAATGCGCCTCATTGCCGCTCGGTTAGCAATCCACCTTCGGGCACAAGCACCACTTCACATCCGGCAGTCTGCGAGCAGCTCACCACTGCGCTCCGCAGCAAATGTGCCTTCGATCCTGTTGGCACAAGTTCGGGAAACTTCATTTTCATGATCGCTTCGCTTATGCTGGCAATCCGGTGATCGCCCGACATCTGCTGCGCCTCAATCACTCCATCTGCCGTCAGCTCGATGCGGAACGTACCCCATCCGTTCATGCCTGCAATATGCCCCAGTTTGTAGGTGCGTAAGTTCTGTAGCGCCTCGGTTTCGTTCTTCGGTCCCGGCTTGGCCCCACTCGCTTCCAGGCGGGTGAAGCTCTCGTAGATGTGCTTGTGCACTTCAGGTGGTGTGTTTGAGTTCATTGCAGCGAACGCCAGGTGGTATGCCTCGCATGCCTCATCTTTCTTATGCATCGCCTCCTCGACCTGACCCAGGTGATCGCCAATCTCCGCCCGAAGGCTGTCGCGCCATGCTGCCGCGATCAGGGGTTGGGCGTCTTCCAGCTTGCCTTCCTGATAGAGAATCCAGCCCAGCGTGTCCCACGCGGCAATCAGCATGTTGGCGTTCGCAAATGTATGGCTATTCGCTTCCGTCGCGGTAATGGCCGCACCCTTTTCTTCGAGCATTCCCACAGATTTGCGGGACATGGTCTCTGCGTATGCTAGATCGTGGCCTGTCTCGGAGAGAATGTACGCTGCGTTGTTCATCAATCCGGGATCGGTCGCATCCTCGAGAACGCTTTTCGCCGCCGCCGCCGCTTCATCCTTCCTTTGCAAGCGCAGCAGCGTTTCGCTCAACTGCAGCCGTATGTTGAAATCGTCTGGATGTTGGTCCGCGGCAGATTGCAGTGTGGTCAACGCGCCATTGTTACCCGGCATTCGTCCTCTTTGATACCTGGGCTGCTAGCAGCGGATCCGGTCGGCGGTCAATGATCGCATTGGGATCGAACCGAAGCCTTGAACTTACCGGGATTGCGATAATGAATCGGTAGCATTTGAAGTGAGCGTGAATGTGGCCGGCGGTTGCGTGCCTGTAGCAGAATTCCAGAAGATAGAATTCTGTCGACCTCAACCACTTTGATTGGTTCCTGTCTGAACCGGAAGGCGCATGAATTGACTACTGAACAAGAACTGCGTCAAAAATTGCGCAAGATTGCAGCCCTCTTTGAAGGCGCTACTACGCCAGGAGAGCGGGATGCCGCAGCTGCCGCAATCGAGAGAGTTCGTTCGGCCCTCAGTGCTGCAGAGCGATCCGAAAAAAACATCGAAATGAATTTCCGGCTTCCGGATCGCTGGAATCGGCGCCTTTTCACCGCTCTTTGCCGTCGGTACGGGCTGAAGCCATATCGGTACCCACGCCAGCGGTACTCTACCGTCGTATTGCGAGCACCGGCCTCGTTCATCAACGGCACGTTGTGGCCGGAGTTTCTCCAGATCAAGAGCGCCTTGGACGAGTATCTTCACGAGGCCACCGAGCGCATCATCAAGGAAGAAGTCTTTGGGAATTCAGAGGAGGCGGAGGAGCGGGAGGGAACGCCCACAGAGGTCTTGGCAACCCTGGACTCACCGCTATCGACCTGAGTTAAATGGGAGCAATAGAAGGATAGTTCGATTCCTTGCGCTGGTCTGCAGCTTGGACGTAGAAATTACAATGGAGAAGGATAAGTTTCTGTTTGGGGAGCGGAGCATGGAAGGGAACGCAAACCTGGCCGTGGTAATCATGGCGGCGGGCAAGGGGACGCGGCTTAAGTCGCGGCGGCCCAAGGTGCTGCACGAGATCGGCGGCAAGCCGCTCTTGAGTCATGTGATTGCGGCGGCCAGCCGGATCGTTGCGCCGGAGGAGATTTACGTCGTCGTCGGCCATCAGGCGGAGCGGGTGAAGGCAGCGGTCGCGGCCTCCGGGGTTCGCTTCGTCGAGCAGGCCGAGCAGCGCGGCACCGGCCACGCCATCCAGTGCGCGCGCGCGGTTATCGCGGGTTATGAGAACATTCTGGTCCTCTCCGGCGACGTGCCGCTAATCCGCCCGGAGACCATCGAGCAGCTTTGGCGCTTCCATCAGGCCGAGCAAGCGGCCATGACTATCCTTACCGCCGCGCCCGCCGACCCCATCGGCTTTGGCCGCATCCTGCGCCAGTTGCCTGATTCGCCGGAGGTCGAGGCCATCGTCGAGCAGAAGGCCCTCACGGCCAAACAGCAGAGCATTCGCGAGATCAACTCCGGCATCTATGCCTTCAAGACCGCCCCGCTGCTGGCCCATCTCGATCAGCTCACCGCCAACAACGCCCACTGCGAGTTTTACCTGACCGATATGGCCGGTTTGCTGAGGGCCGCGGGCCAGCGCGTGGTTGCCATTAAGGCAGCCGAAGCAGCGGAAGTGCTGGGCGCCAACACCATCGCCGAGTTGGCTGCGCTGGACGCAACCCTGCGCGCCGCCACCGCGAATCGCCTGATGGCTGCCGGAGTCACCATCTTCCGGCCTGAGACCTGCGTGATCGACGCCGATGTGGAGGTTGCGCCCGATACGATCATCGAACCCTTCGTGCAGTTGCTTGGGGCGACGCGCATCGGCGGCGATTGCCTGATTCGCTCTTACACGGTGGTCGAAAACTGCACTCTCGGCAACCGCGTACTGCTCCGGCAAAGCTGCATTCTCACCGACAGCACCGTCGCGGACGAAGCCAAGATCGGCCCCTTCGCTCACCTGCGCCCCGGCAGCGAGATCGGCGAAGACGCCCATGTAGGCAACTTCGTCGAGACCAAGAAGGCCAAGCTGGGCAAGGGCGCCAAGGCCGGCCACCTCGCCTACCTGGGCGATGCCGAAGTCGGCGAGGGAAGCAACATCGGCGCCGGCGTCATCACCTGCAACTACGACGGAGTCCACAAGCACGCCACGCGCATCGGCAAGGGCGTCTTCGTGGGCAGCGATTCCACGCTGGTGGCTCCGGTCGCCGTCGCGGACGGGGCCTACATCGGCGCCGGTTCCTGCATCACCAAAGACGTACCAGCCGACGCGCTGGCCGTGGGCCGTGCTCGCCAAATCACCAAGGAAGGCTGGGCCGCCGCCCGTCGCACTCTCCAAAAGGAGCAGAGTTCGAAATGAACGACCTCGCCGCAAGCGGCGAGGTATCCAGAAAACCCGATTTGACTTTACGCCGCAAGCGGCGGGGAATCAGACCCGGAAGAGATTGAATTCCTGCCTCTTTACCAACTCATTACGTTCGGCACCTTCCGATACAACGCTTTTTCATATCGTCGTTGCAAGTTTCAGGTAATATTGGCGACAACGGCACGGATCGAGCCGACCGGGGTTTTTGCCGGCGAACTTGAGGGAAACGATCAGTCTGCAAGAACATGCCTTCGCGGTCGATACAGCGGCTGACGAAGATTATGGGAGTATCCGGCCTTGGCATCCAATCTGGCGGTATCTGAAAAGGCGAACCTCGCGGCGAAATTGCCCGCGAAGCCTGCGTTGAACAAAAACGCGAGACAGCGCGGAACCGCTCGAATTTTGGTCGTGGATGACGAATCGCAACTCCGCTCGATGATCGCCGCCACACTGGAGCGCGAGGGATATGAGGTTCAGTTGGCCGCCGGCGAACTCGATGCGATCGAGGCCCTGGAGCGGAACGCCTTCGATTTGGTTCTGACCGACATTCTGATGCCAAACGGAGATGGATTTGCCCTGTTGGAACGAATTCACACGCGGCAGCCGGACCTTCCCGTGGTGATGGTCTCAGCTATTCACGAGATCGGCGTGGCCATCGACGCCATGCGCCGCGGCGCCTGGGACTATCTGCTCAAGCCCTTCGAGAGCGAGCATCTGGTGAGCGCCGTGCAGCGCGCCCTAGATCACCGCCAGACCCTACAGGAGAGCCACGATTACCGGGAAGGTCTGGAAGAAGCCGTACGCGCCCGAACCGAAATGCTGCGCAGGGCGATGGAAGAGCTGGAGCACTCCTACGACATCACGCTGGAGGCTTTGGGCGATGCGCTCGACCTCAAGGACTCCGAAACCGAGGGGCATTCCAAGCGCGTAACTGCCTACACCATTGCGCTGGCGCGGGCCGTGGGCATCAATCCGGCGCAAATCAAGGTGATCGCGCGCGGCGCCTTTCTGCACGACATCGGCAAGATGGCCATCCCCGACGAGATTCTGCGCAAGCCCGGCAAGTTCACCCCGGAAGAGCAGCAGATTATGCACGAGCACAGCGCGCGCGGCTATCATATGTTGAGCAAGATCCCGTTTCTCTCCGAGGCGGCCGAGATCGTCTTCTGCCATCAGGAGCACTTCAATGGCAAAGGTTATCCGAGAGGATTGCGCGGCAGCCAGATTCCCATCGGCGCCCGCATCTTCGCCGTTGTCGATACTCTCGATGCCATCACCAGCGACCGGCCGTACCGCAAGGCGCGCGGCTTCGATGTGGCGCGCGATGAGATTCGACGCTGTTCCGGGACCCAATTCGACCCCGGCATCGTCGAGGTCTTTCTCACCATTCCCATCGAGCTTTGGCTGGAGTTGCGTTCCGAGATCGTCAGCCAGAACAAGCGAATCTCGACCTTCGACATTGCGTCGATAGCTGCCCCGCCGACAGTCTGAAATCCGTTTCTATCATCTCTTTTGGAACTGCCGGAATCGTTGCAACGAATTCCAGCAGAAATGAACGGCTGATGAAGACAAATCTTGCGACTGAAACCCGCCAACCCGCTAACTTGCGATCCCGCGAAGCGGGGCTAACCTGCTGCTTCAATCACAAATGGCTGTCCAATCTGGCCCTGCTCATGAGGAGGTAAAACGATGCCTATGCTCTCCAATTCCGAAGTTGCTCATCATCTGAAGGCCCTGCCCAACTGGCAGATCGAAAAGTTCGAGTTGGTACGAACCTTCCAATTTGAGCATTTCCGCGCCGCCTTGCGCTTCGTCAACCAAGTCGCGGACTTGGCCGAAGCGGCAGGCCACCATCCAGATATCGACATCCGCTACAACCGGGTCCGTCTGGCCCTGACAACGCACGATGCCGGAGGTCTGACAGCGAAAGACTTCGATCTGGCGACCGCGGCTGACAAGCTGGTTTGACGTTGCGGGGAAGGGATTCGGCTACCGGATCAGGTCTCGTCCTCCGGATCGTCCCCGGAAATCCAGGATTTTTAATTGTATGCGCTTTCCTCAGCCTCGCGGAGCCTTCTGAGCGTCTTACGATACCACCAAGCAGCCGCAAGGCCCCGGCAAGCGCCGAAGCGGCTGCAATCATCCCCACTCCATGCCAGCCGGACGACCGGCCTTCCACAGGCTGCGACGCGGGAGATGTTCATGATTCTAATGAGTTTGTCATGACTGAAAGGCTCCTGGAGCAGGCCGGTCCAGCATCGGAGCCCGCGGATTTAACTTGCTCTTGGATGCTTTGACGCCCCAAACGGCAGCCTGTGTTTCTCAAAATAATTTTGTTTTTTGTATTTGACATCTATCGAATCTATGCTATGGTGTATATATTCCAGTTTGGGAGGCGATAGAGCTTACCCACCTCCGATGCTGGAAGGTTTTTGCGTCACTGGCCTCCCGGCACGAACGACAAACGTTCGTGCCGTTTTTTTTGCGCACAATGCAGAGGCTCCAGCCCGCCTTCGCCGCCTAGGGTTACGGTTTTTTTGCGCACAATGCAGAGGCTCCAGCCCGCCTTCGCCGCCTAGGGTTACGGTTTACTCTGATTTCGGTCTAAAATAGCGTTGAGGGATTCTTGCCATGAACAATTGGATTAGCCGGCGCAGGATTCTTGGATTGGCCGTCTTCGCCATCACCGTGGCCAGCTATGCGCAGTGGACGAACCCGGGCGACGATATTCCTGCCTATCACCCCTCCGCCCCGCTCAAGGTGAGCGCCCTGCCGCCCATCCTCTCCGGCGCCCAACTGACGGGCGAGCACTTTACCTTCCCCTGGCAAAAGCACGTCTACCAGCAGGCGATACAAATTGGGAATGTGCTCTATCAGCTTCCCTGCTACTGCCGCTGCGACCGTTCGCTGGGCCACACCAGCCTGCGCAGTTGCTTTGAGAATGCGCACGGCACCGAGTGCTCCCACTGCGCCAAAGAGGCCTTCTTCGCCTACAAGCAGACCAAGCTGGGCAAGACTCCGGCTGAGATTCGCGCCGCCATCAACCGCCACGAGTACGAGTCCATCGATCTGGAGAAGCAGTAGGCCCGGCAAAAAATGAACGACCTCGCCGCAAGCGGCGAGGTATCCTGAAAACCCGATTTGACTTTACGCCGCAAGCGGCGGGGAATCAGACCCGGAAGAGATTGAAAATGGCGTAAAATGAAATATGCAGCACGAGCCAGTTGGTCCGGCTCGCACCCAACCAGGATTCCCGGCGGCAGGTCGTCGTCGTTGGGACAAGAGTGGGGGCGTCACGGTTTCGACGGGATCGAATGCGGCTTGGGAGGCATGTCGGAGTGTGGGCATCCGTAATCGCCTGCAAAACAAAAGTTGCCAACGACAATCTGGCACTTGCAGCTTAATTAACTAAGCTGCCGTCTTCCACGGCTTCGCCTATGGGCCGTGAGCGGGCGTCGCACAGTAGGCTGGCGGTTGCGGCTCGGTCCGTGTTGCAATCGCAAGATCATCGGACTAGCTTCCGGCGCATCTTGTCCGTTCTGAGCGCCGCGAGTGAAATCTTCGGAACCGGACTGAGCATGGACTCTCCTGGCTGACAGCGATTTCGGACGCGGGTTCGACTCCCGCCGCCTCCACCATAGGCAACGATTGGTTTGTCGTTGGCGCTCACCCCAATGAACGACCTCGCCGCAAGCGGCGAGGTATCGTGAAAACCCGATTTGACTTTACGCCGCAAGCGGCGGGGAATCAGACCCGGAAGAGATTGAACAGACGTTGGCTTGAGATGTGTTGCTGGACTACCTTTATTCAGGAGCGCAGACCCGCTGTCTTTTCAGATCCGCATCGGCATCAGCACATACCGGTACTTGTACTCCGCATCCGGGTCCTCAGGCCGCATCTGGCCGGCGGACTGAGAGTCCTTGAACTCTAGCCGCACCTCGCCCTCATTGTTCAGAGCCTTCAGGAAGTCAAGAATGTAGCTGGAGTTGAAACCCACGGCGATCGGCTCGCCGGAGTACGGCGTGTCGATGGTGTCTTCGCTCTCGCCGGACTCCGTCGAACTGGAGCTAATCTTCAGTTCGTTGCTTTCCAGCCGCAGCCGAATCGCGCCCGAGCGCTCGTCGGCGAACTGAGCCACGCGCTGAATCGCCGCCGAGAGCTCGTTCGACCGCACCACCGCGAACCGCGTATTGTCGCGGGGCATGACGGCCTCGAAGTTCGGAAACTGGCCGGTGAGCTTGCGCGAACTGAGGGTGCGATGGCCGACGCGGAAGAACAGCGTGTGCTCGTCGTCGGCAAACTCGACTTGGTCGGCGTCGGTAACCGAGAGCAGTTGTTGCAACTCCTGAAGCGCCTTGCGCGGAATTAGCACTCGCTTCTCGCCGCTGATGCCTTCGAGAATTTCATTGGGCTTTTCGACGTACGAGAGCCGGTGGCCGTCGGTGGCTACCATGGCCAACGATTCGGCCTTGATGACCAGCAGCGCCCCATTCAGCGTGTAGCGCGACTCTTCGTTCGAGATCGCAAAGATGGTGCGCGCGATCAATGTCTTCAGCGCGACAGTCGAGATGCTCGTAGCCGTAATCGCCGGAAACTCCGGCACTTGCGGATAGTTGGCCCGCGCCATGCCGACCATTTTTGTGTTCGAGCGCCCGCTGCGAATCTGCACCCAATGGTTATCGAGCAGCTTGATTGAGATTTCGCCTTCCGATAGCAGCTTGATGTAGTCGTAGAGCTTGCGCGCGGGAATGGTGCAGGCGCCCGGTTTTTTCACTTTGGCCGCGGCGCTGGTCCGGATTGCCTGGTCGAGATCGGTGGCTGTTATATTCAGCCGGTCTGCCTCCGCCTCGATGAGAAAATTGGACAAAATCGGAATTGTGGTTTTGCGCTCCACTACGCTTTGCGTAGCGGTAAGCTCCTTCACCAGATCCTGGCGGCTTACGGTAATCTCCATCACTGCTCCCTGCGCGGCTGGCTTCTCCACTCCAGTTTCCGTTTTCGGCATGAACGCACCCTCGCTTTTGACCCGCGGAAAAATCCAAAATTAAGCATATTCCGCGCTGGCCACACTTTACAACACTATGCGGCATACCCGAAATAGCTATTTACGCTTCTTTTTGATTGTATTCACCTTAAGGTAAGCATGCGCGTGGAAAACAGGGGTTCTTGTCTGAATTTCTGCGATATAACGCCTGGGAACAGTCTGCGCGGGTTTGGGACAGGAACAGCATCTGTCAACCGATTGCTCAAAAAAGATACGCTGCGCAATGCGACGGGGGTGAAAAAACGGTATGAGATTAAAAGAAAAGACAGTATTTACCGTAGTTCAAACAGGAAAAGTGGAAATATATCCGAAGTGATTGAAGTGATGAGAGTTGATAGGTTGTTATGTTTTCTAAAATTGGGCTGTGCAATTCTGGAGGTTTGGATAACCAGTTCAGCGAGGTGGAGTGCGGCCCCCGGTTTCCCACCACTCCCACAGGAACCCTAAAACGGCCTGTGTAAAGCGCATGAATTATGTGAAAAGCGCGTTCCTGGCCGCGTCAAGCAAGAGGTTTGAAATGCTGTGCAATCCACAGCGAACGTTTCTTCCACAACTTCCAGAATGAAGGCAAGAAAGCATGGGCAGAATCAATTCCCAAGCGCGGTTGCCTGCTTGAGGAGTTCCCATTCCAGTATTCAATCTAGACAACGTGTAGTAAATTCATTTGGTCTTATGTCCAAGGTGCCTAAACTGGAAGCGTGGGAGAGTAGGGGCTATGGCTATCGATATCGGGCATCTGGAAGACCAACTCCTGCAAATGTCTACCGAGGGAGCGCCAGGGCGCGAGTTCTGCGAGGCGATCTCTGAGTTGGCTGGCTCCGGTCGCTTTGAGCAGTTGAAAGGAATTTTGCCGGGTATCGTCTACGATGAGCTTTGGGCGCGCTATCAGTTGGACCCAACCGCTTTCGTGGCCGGATGGAAGATGCTGGCGCAGGAGATGCGCCAGGGGTTTCTTCAGCACGCTCGGCAGCGGCTTACGTTGCTTACCAGGCTGCAATATGCGGGATACGAGGCCCCTGCCTCGCCCTGGCAGGAGATTCAACGCGCACTCGATAGACAGCAGAACGACCTGCTGCGCACCGCTTTTGCTTTGGAATTACTGGAACTGGTCGAGCCGGCGGCACTCCGGGCCACGCATCTGCGCGAGTGCGTGGTGGCTTCACCCAGCTCCGAAGAGGCTGATCGCTATTTGGACGAGGCAACCCGCTGCTACTTTTTCGGCCTGTTCACGGCCTGCGCCGTCATGTGCCGTTCGGTCCTGGAAGAAGCTATCAAGCAGAAGCTGCCCGCGTCGTTGGCGAAGCTGCTTTACACTCGCTATCGCAACACCGCAACGCTGGGAAACTTGCTCCATGAAGTAAACAACAACCTGCAGTTGACCGGCTTCGATCCCGACTTTCCCCATATAGCCAACAAGGTAAACGATGTCGGCAGAAAGGCCGTGCATCAGGGCTTGTTGTCGGAAGACGAGGCACGCTCCTGCCTCCAGGACGCCCGTCAAGCCCTGCAACTGCTGTTGCTTCATTGAGCACGGCGAGCTTCCTACCGGTCATCCAATAGCTTTGCTGACTCAAGAGAATCGAAACGCGCCCTAAGGATTCGCGCAGCCTCAACCTGGTCCGGTAAAATCCGGTGCCAAGTCGAGACTGCGCTTTATACAATCTATAGTGCCTTTCCCTTGAGATTATGCGAGGTCGAAGCGGTCGAGGCTCATCACCTTGCTCCAGGCCGCCACAAAGTCACGCACGAACGCCTGCTGCCCGTCGCTACACGCATAAACTTCCGCGAGGGCTCGGAGTTGGGAGTTCGAACCGAAGACAAGATCGACTACGGTGCCCGTCCACTTGAGTTCGCCGGTCGCCCGATCAAGCCCTTCCAGTACGCCTTCAGATGTAGCGGATTTCTGCCACTTCGTCTTCATGTCGAGGAGATTCATGAAGAAATCGTTGGTCAGTGTTCCGGGCCGCTTGGTGAAAACGCCGTGCTTGGACTGCCCGTAGTTTGCATTCAGCGCGCGCATACCACCGATCAGAACCGTCATTTCGGGAGCGGTCAGCGTCAGCAGATTCGCCTTGTCCACCAGCAGTTCGGCTGCCGATCCTTCCAGTCCCTTGCGCGCGTAGTTCCGGAACCCGTCCGCGGCCGGCTCCAGTACGGCGAAGGAGTCCACATCGGTCTGCTCCTGCTTGGCATCCATGCGCCCTGGCGAGAAGGAAACCTGCACGTCGTGGCCAGCCTTCTTCGCAGCTTCCTCGACGGCTGCGCAGCCGCCTAGAACAATCAAGTCGGCAAGCGAGACCCGCTTCCCGCCGGATTGTGCTGCATTGAAATCCTTCTGGATCGCTTCCAAAAGGTGAAGAATCTTCGCCAGTTCGGCCGGCTGGTTCACTTCCCAATCCTTTTGCGGTGCAAGACGAATGCGCGCCCCGTTTGCTCCGCCGCGCTTGTCGCTGCCGCGGAAGGTTGCAGCCGACGCCCAGGCTGTCGTGACCAGTTGGGAGATGGAAAGTCCGGACGCGAGGATCCGTGTCTTCAGGGCAGCAATATCCTGCTCTCCGATCAATTCATGATCCACTGCGGGAATGGGGTCCTGCCACAGCAGCGGCTCCTTGGGAACCAGCGGGCCAAGATACCGCGAGATAGGCCCCATATCGCGGTGCGTCAGCTTGAACCAGGCCTTGGCGAAGGCGTCTGCGAACTCCTGCGGGTGCTCCAGGAAGCGGCGTGAAATCTTCTCGTAGATAGAGTCCATGCGCAGCGACAGGTCCGTCGTGAACATGATGGGGGCGTGCCGCTTCTTGGGGTCGTGAGCATCCGGCACGGTACCGGCCCCGGCTCCGCCTTTGGGTATCCATTGCTGGGCGCCGGCAGGACTCTTGGTGAGCTCCCATTCGTACTTGAAGAGAATTTCCAGGTAGTCGTTGTCCCATTTAATAGGGTTGGTGGTCCATGCGCCCTCCAAGCCGCTGCTGATCGTGTCTGCGCCTTTGCCGCTGCCAAAGCTGTTTTTCCAGCCCAGGCCTTGCTCTTCGATAGGGGCGCCCTCTGGCTCCGGACCGACATACTTGCTCGGATCGGCAGCGCCATGCGCTTTGCCGAAGGTGTGTCCGCCGGCGATGAGGGCAACAGTCTCCTCGTCATTCATCGCCATGCGAGCAAAGGTCTCCCGAATATCCCGCGCCGCGGCAACTGGATCTGGCTTTCCATTCGGGCCTTCCGGATTCACATAGATCAGGCCCATCTGAACAGCGCCCAGAGGATTCTCCAACTGACGGTCGCCGCTGTAGCGTTCGTCGGCCAGCCACTTGCCCTCGGGTCCCCAGTAAATGTCCTCTTCCGGCTCCCATATGTCCACGCGCCCGCCGCCGAAACCGAAGGTCTTCAATCCCATCGACTCCAGCGCCACATTCCCAGCGAGAATCATCAGGTCCGCCCAGGAGATTTTCCGGCCGTACTTCTGCTTGATCGGCCAGATCAACCGTCGCGCTTTATCGAGACTCACGTTGTCCGGCCAACTGTTGAGGGGAGCAAAACGCTGTGCGCCGGCGCCCGCGCCGCCGCGCCCATCGGCGATGCGATAGGTGCCTGCGCTGTGCCACGCCATACGGATGAAGAACGGCCCATAGTGGCCGTAGTCCGCGGGCCACCAATCCTGCGAGGCCGTCATCAAGGCTCGGAGGTCCTTGATGACTGCATCCAAGTTGAGGCTCTTGAACTCCTCAGCGTAATTGAACGCTATGCCCATGGGATTGGACTGTGGCGAGTGCTGGTGCAAAATCTTCAGGTTCAGTTGATTGGGCCACCAGTCTGCGTTCGTGGAGGTCCCAGCTACCGTAGGCTTGCGAGAGCCGTTCGAGAACGGGCAATTTGTTTCGCTTGACATGGTATTCTCCTTTGACTGTTTGCAAATCAATGCCGAAATTAGTCTAGAGTGTGGGACTCAATCCAGCAACTCTCCGATCGACACAGCGCCATGATCCTCAAGCTCTATACCCGGTCTTGTAATCGGCTACAGTATCGTCGGCGATTGGAAGAGTATCCACTGCCGTACAATACAGATTCCAGGAAGATAACGGAGCACTATGGAAACCCCGAACGCTTTCATCGGCAGAACTACCCAGCCCACGGCCGAAGAAGTCGCCGTAGCCCTGGGCGCGACGGCTGAGGTATGGAAGCAGTTGGTGGATTGGCTAGCCGAGCAGGGAGTCGCCGGTCAGGAATGGAAGTCTGTCTCGCTCAAATACGGCTGGTCGCTGCGCCTAAAACTCAAGAAGCGAACCATTGTCTATCTTAGTCCGTGCAATGGGTGCTTTCGCGTCGCATTCGTCCTTGGCGACAGGGCGGTTGCGGCTGCCCGCCAAAGCGACCTATCCAAAAGCACCCTCGAACTTCTCAATGAGGCGACGCGCTACGCTGAAGGAACGGGAATACGACTGATAGTGAAGGGTTCAAAGGACCTTGCCGCGATTCGGAAACTGACCCTCATCAAGCTGGCAAACTGATCTCTCGTTTTCCGAGCGCGAGCAGGCGGGCTTCGCTGCCTGGCATTGGAACGAGTTGGAGCCAGGAGAATTCTGCGCCGGATGCTGTCTTCAGCTTGTCCAGTTCACTGCGTGTGGTCATCAAGGCTAACCATCCGCCGGGAAGGAGTAACTTTGAGGCTGCCTGAACGGCTGCTTCCATCTTCTCGACCGCGCGCAAAGTTACGCAATCGAATACAGCGCGAAGCGCCTCGGCGCGGCCGGAATGGACGTTCGCGGAGATTGCGAGGACGCGAACGGCCTCGCGGAGAAATGCCGCCTTTTTGCCTTGCGACTCGGCCAGGGTGACGGCGATCTCCGGGCGACAGAGCGCGATGGGGATTCCGGGGAAGCCGGCGCCGGAACCGAAGTCCAGCAGCGTATGGATTCCAGCGGGCAGTGCGCGGGCGCAGGCGATCGACTCGACAAAATGCCGCGTTAGAATGCCCTCTTGATCACGAACTGCGGTCAGGTTGATACGGGCGTTCCAGCGATGAAGTAGCGAAAAGTAGGCCTCGAAGCTGCCAGTCTGCGTCTCGCTCAACGGATCGAGGGCCGCCGCGGACAGAAGGGCGTTGAGACGGACTCCTACGGGATTTGAGATCTCGTTCATGGCTGAGTGCGCTCATTTGCCCCCGATAAACGGGGCTGGTTGAGGGTTATGTTCTCCTGCTTGGGGCACGATATTGCTGCTAGATGGGGCGCGGGGTTCATGCCGGCGCGACCGACTCTTCGATGCGCCGTGGTTGCCAGACTGCTGCTGCCTGCACAAGGGCAGCGAAGATGGCGCGGGAAAAGGCGCTTTGAGTATAGGTCCGCTCGGGGTGCCATTGGACGGCCAGGACAAAGTGATCCGCGGCGTCCAACTCGATCGCCTCAATGACCCGGTCCACCGGGGAGATGGCGCTCACCAGCAGATTGTCTCCCGGAACGCGAATCGCCTGATGGTGGCTGGAGTTGACCAGCGGCTCGGACGGCTCAACCGGCGGAAGCAACGATGCCAGCTTCGAGCCGGGAGAGATGTGAACCGGGTGCGCTTCGGCAACCTCGCGGCCGGGCCGGTGATTGACCTCGGTCTTGAGATCCTGAATCAGGGAGCCGTTGCGCCAGACGTTCAAGGTCTGCGCTCCGTGGCAGATGGCAAGGATGGGCTTATGCAAGTTGAAGGCGTCCTGGAGCAGAAGTTCGTCGACGGCGGTGCGGGCTGGGTCGGCTTCGCCGCACTCTGGAATCGGGTCTTCGCCATATCTTTGTGGGTCCACATCGTAGCGGCTGCCCGGCAGCAGGATTCCCTGTATGCTGGCTAGCAGCCTTGCGACGCGGTCCTGCCGCTCATGCAGCGGAACGATATTAGGGGTTGCTCCAGCGGCATGGAGGGCGAAAAGATAGGGTTCAAGCGACCGCTGGTTGTAGGCCGGGTCGCCGCTGGTGGGTTCGGGAATGGCAATGTGAATGGACATGGAAACACCAGTGTACTGGGTAGACGCAGGTCGAGGGACAGAAGTCATCTGATGGACAAAATGAGCTGTCGGCGGCAGAGGTTCGTGGCGCCCCACCTATGCGCCGGAAAGAAGCCAAAAATGAGGGCGTGGGGCCATTGTGGGGAACATGAGCTACCGCGCATTGAGGTCGCTGCTCTTCAGTAAGAGCAGACTCTTGATGGCGGCGCGCAGTTGGGCGGTCAGTTCATCGGTCTGGCGGAGCGTCATTCCGGTAGTCTCAATCGGTTCGCCGGCCGAAAGCGTGAGCTGGCTGGGATAGAAGTGACGGGTGTGAATGGGGAGCAGGTCAAAGACGCCGTTGAGCGCGATCGGCACCAGCGGAACCTGTGTGCGGATGGCCAGGTAGGCCGCGCCGGAGAGAAATGGTTTCAGTTCACCGTCGGAGGTGCGGCCGCCTTCCGGAAAGACGAACAAGGGAGTGCCGGAGCGCAGGGCCTTGGCGGCGGCGCCCAGGCTGGAAAGCGTCGCGCGGGGGTTGCGGGTATCGATGGGAATCTGCCCGGAACGGTTTAAGTACCATCCTATGAATGGGATAGGCCATAGTTCCTTCTTGGCTAGGATGCGAAACTGCATCGGCAGCGAGGCAAAGATAACCGGCGTATCCATGTAGGAGGTGTGGTTGGATGCGTAGACGGCGACCGGATGCTTGCGTAAATTCTCCGCGCCGCGCACCGTGAGTTTCGATCCAGTGACCCATACGCCGGCCCGCGCCCAGACGCGCGCGATGCGGTGTTGCGCGTTGCCTCGCCGGTCCACCAGTGAGGCCAGCAGCGAAAGCGTTCCGCAGACGGCCGTGACCAGCGCCAGCAGAGGCGTTTGCATCAGGTTGGTGCGCCAGCGGTACAGCCGGGGCAGCGGATTTGGCCTGCGACTCAAGGCTGCCCTCCTGTGCGGGCGCAGAGCAGAGAACGCGCCTCGCCCACAAGATAGACCGAGCCGGAGACGACGACCACGCTACCCGCGGAGCGTTGCCCTGCCAGCTTGATAGCCTCTTGGACCGATTCGGCGGCGGTTGCGGGAGTCCCTATGGCTCGCGCGGCGGCCAGCAGCTCTTCCATGGCGACTGCGCGGGCGGTGTGGATAGGCGCAAAAATCACTTGGTCGAAGAGCGGAAAGAGGATTTGCGCCATCTCGGCGAGCGGCTTATCGCGCAGGCAACTGAAGACCAGCGTCTTCGCTGCCCGGCCATCCGGCACGTAGGACAGTCCGTCCCGCACCGCCCAGGCGCCTGCCGGGTTATGCGCCACGTCGAGTATCCAAACCAGGCCTCCGCGCTCGATGCGCTCCAGCCGGCCTGGCCACTGGGTCGTGCGAATGCCTTCGGCAATCTGATCCGGCGTGATGTGAAAACCAAAATCGCAGGCCAGTTCGACGGCTGCGGTGATGGCCAGCGCGATGTTCCGATTCTGATGGCCACCCGCCAGCGGCGATCTGATTTCAATCGTCGCGCCATTCACTTCAACCGTGCGCACCCCGTAGATGCCTCCGCTTCCTACCGACGGCAGATAGTCGATCGCGCTCACCCAGCGCGCGCCCAGCTCTTTCGCTGCCTCATCCAGAACATCGTCGGCCTCGGTGAATTGCGGGAGCCGAATCATTCTCCCGCCCGGCCGCAGGATTCCCGCCTTCTCCCGCGCAATGGCGGCCAGGGTCGTGCCCAGCCATTCTGTATGGTCGAGCGAGATGTCGGTGATGATGGATAGCAGCGGATCGACGACGTTAGTGGCGTCTAGCCGTCCGCCCATGCCGACCTCAAGGATCGCCAGATCGACCTTTTCCTCGGCAAAGCAGACGAAGGCCATAGCGGTGAGAATCTCGAAGAAGCTGGGATGCTGCGGCAGGCGGCCCTGCTGGACCAACTGTTGAGCCGCGTCGCGCACGCGGAAGTAGAGGCGGGCGAACTCGTCGTCGGAAATCTCGCAGTTGCCGATGCGGATGCGCTCGTTGATCCGCTCCAGATGCGGCGATGTGTACAGGCCGGTACGAGCGCCGGAGGCGATCAGAATCGACGCCAGGGTCGAAGCTGTCGAACCCTTGCCGTTGGTTCCGGCGATCAGCACGGAAGGAAACTGCTGATGCGGATCGCCCAGCGCGGCCAGCAATACGCGAATCTCGTCGAGCGAGAACTTGCGCCGCGGCTGGCCGGGCCGCGTATGAAGCTCCGGGATCATAGCGCTGAGTTGATCGATGGCGGCGGCGTAGGACATGAAGATTCAGTATAGAAGGCGCGGACTAAGTCGATCTGGAATCTGATAGTGGGTCAGTTTGCAATCTCGGTACTTACGCTCGGTTCAGCGCTTGTTTTTCAACTTTGGCATCTCCGTGACGTTGTTTTGCGGACGATCGTTTACCGAGACAGGCGGTATCGTGACCCGGATCTGCTCTTTGGTCTTGCCCTCCGTCTTCTCCATGTAATACCAGAGCGCATCGACGAGAATGTCGTTGGTGGTCGTCCGCTTATCTTTCTTGCGTCGGCGGACCTCATTGATCCAGTGTATGGCTGCCCGTTCATCAGCGGTGAGACAAACGGAAGTCCGCTGGGCATCGTCCGGGATGTGTTTCTCTCTGGGGCTCATGATTCAGATTCCACTTGACAGCATTATCGCATTGTTGCATTATTACGTTATAGTGCAATAACGCGGTAACGCCAACTCGGCTCTAGTAATCGACGGTAATCGCGTATTAGGATTTAGGAAGGGGATTGAGATGGCCACTGCTCTGTTCTCTACGGAACTCGAGGTGTTCCGAAACCACCGAGAGGAATGGTCGCGCACACATCTCGCCGAGTATGTCGTGATCCAAGACGGTCGCGTCTTGGATCAGTTCTTTAATGCCTACGAGGATGCCTTCCGAGCCGGCGTACGGGAGTTTGGTGTCAGCCGGAACTTTCTCGTGAAACAGGTGTGGACGACCGAACCTGTATATTGCATCTCATAACATGGCGCGCATTGACCTCAATTGGGATCCATTTGACCCGACTGATCCAGGGCCGTGCATCGATGTCATAGTGAGGAATTCGCCTGAGGTCATTACAGGTTGGTGTGCGCTCGGACTCGAAATTCCAGAGCCTGTCCGAATGAAAGCGCTTCTCGATACCGGTGCATCTGTCACAGTAATCAGCAAGACATTCGCTAACTACTGCAAGCTCTTTCCAACCAGTGAGGGGAGTGAGATAACGGCAATCGGTGCTACGCACCGTTGCGGGGAACATGCCGGCTCCATCAGTTTTCCCGGTACTAATCTCAGGTCATTCGATCCCGCTCGCATCGTTTCAGTCGATTTCCCGAAAGAACGGCACTACGCTATTTTAATTGGCAGAGATATTCTGCGGAACTGGGTTATCAGCTTCGATGGGCGTTCCAAGCGAGTAACGATCACAGATTGACCGGAACTTGTCACCACTCATGCTAAGATTGACCCATCCTCGAATCTGCTCAATAAAGTAACAGCAGTTTGCGGGTCCACATTCCCTCACGGGAATATGCGGGCCTTCGATTCTCTGACCAGGCAGGCTGTCGAATCTCGCCGAACAAGGCTGTAGGATAGGCCAACTCGTGCCAACAGCCCGATGTTCCCGTCGAGCCAGGCCTGGAAAACAGTATTGATGGAACACTCAGCGTCGGAGCTCATGGAGTAGCTCACGGTATACCCAAACGAGAAATACAATCGTCGCCGCAAGTTCCAAAACGACGAGCTTCAATTGCATAAGGATATAAAGGAAATCTGCTCTGGTACGCCTATGTTTGGGCGTACGAATACGGAGATGATTCATAGTCAGTCGCGAATCGAACGCCAGAGCAAGGCACCAATAGAATATCACATCACGAGATCATATGGGGTAGCCCGATGCCCAGGTCAGGGCAATCGCATTTGGATTTCTCAGGCACAGATCGCAGGTAGTGAAGGTGATTTCGGCGGCATCGGTCGAATCGGAGCTGCCGAAAACCATCATTTTGAGGGCCATGTACCATCAAAATTGCACCGGAATAAGCCGAAAGTAGACAGAATCTGGCTTTTCCGCAACTCGGATGACAAGAAAATTTCAAATGCGATTGCCCTGGCCCAGGTCTCGTCTTTGAGACCTGGAATTTGTCCCCGATGAGGCCTGAGCAGTGAGCCGCATTTGCTGACTGTCAAGTAATTCCCCCGATCCCTATTTACTATTCCTATGTAGCCGCCTCTCCCACGCCTGCCGTTCCGCCAGTTCCTCCAGCGTCCCCTCCTTCGGCACAATCGAGTAAACCAGTTCGCAGTCCATGGCCTTCGCTATCCGGTCCAAAGCCCAGAGCGTGACGGTTTGCTGTCTTTCGCGCATCTCCAGCCGGAAGAAGACGGAGGGGTTGATGCCCAGCTTGCGCGTCAGCTCCGCCACCGGAATTCCCAACGCCTGCCGCACCTCCCGCAACCACCCCAGCCGCCAGCGATTCTGTTTCCCCGCCAACCGAAACCATCGTTGATCCTTGTCCAGCTTCCGCCGCGCAAACCCCCGCTGCCCATTCTGCATCGCCCTGCCCCTTTCGCAAACCTAATCGCGAGGTTTCAGTCGAATTACCGCTTCAACCCCACCTCCAATGTAAGGAATCGGCGCCTAATTCAATGCAAAAACCCGCTCTGAACGCGAAGTTTTCGCAACTAAAACGCTTTAAGAGCGAAGTTATTGTGTGATTTAGCCATAATTCAGCCTTGGATACGCTATTTCAACGACCTGCGGGGCCACTTTTTCGCATTTTGAAAAACGGCATTTATGTAGCCCCATAGGGCCACATTTCTTCCCGCGCGTATCGCTGCCGTGCCTGAGGCTCTATCCATTCAACAGTCTTCGGTGAAGAGTTCGGGTTTAAGCCCGTAGGCCGGCGGCGCACCGCTGAACTACCTTAAAAGCAAGAACGGATCGGGGCTTTACAGGCTGCGAAAGTAAGTATCCTCCGGCAGTGGGGCGACAGACCGGTGGTCAGGACAATAAGGTAAGGAGTAAATAGATTTTGTTCCTTGAGAGCAGTAGACTTTATAGTAGGTGGTCCCTCAAAAGGCCTATGTAGAAACGCTTCATGCCGGTTGTAGCCCGTCGCCCGCGCCATAGGCGCAATGGTTGTTAGCCCCGCGCTTCAGCGTGGGGTAGGGTTGGCGAAGCCAATCGTTCATACGGAGTCCTGTAGGGACGGCGCTTGAATGTCGCCCCTACAGAGCCGGGGAGGCCGTTTGCTTTAACTCGATTCAGAGGGAGGCGGGGGTTTCAACCCCGCACAAAGCCAAGATAATCAACTCGGGCTTTAGCTCAGGAGGATGATTTTCGGGCCTTTCAACTTGCATGTGGTTTTTTTGCAGACTGCTCGGCCCCTACAGGATGTTTTCGCTTCCAAACCGCCCCTTTCACTGTCACTACGCCAATCACCGAAACAAGATTGATATTGATCCTCCCAACTGCCCAACCCGCCAGATCGACTCTAGCCGATCATCCTCTCGGTTCCACGTGGAACATTTTGGGAATCAGCCCAAAACGGGAACCGTTCCACGTGGAACAAAAACAGGTTTGTCCCAAAACGGGCGCAGTCCTCAATAGGAATAGCCTAAAAATATACCCATTTCCCTGCCCCGAAATCCCGGAGTTTTCCACCAAATCCACTTTTTGCCGCACTCTTCGCTACTCATCCAGCACCCGCTCTCAATCCCTTCCCCCTCAATCGTTTCCACACCGATTGCAGTTCCCCGCCCAAGCCGCTTTCCACAGCTCTGCCCCGTTCTCCACAGCGCAACCGCCTACCCTAAATCCGCGCTGACCGTTACTCTGAATTCCCATGGGAAAGATACTCGGCATTGTCAACCAAAAGGGCGGAGTTGGCAAAACCACCACAGCGATCAATCTCTCCGCCTGCCTGGCTCTCGAAGGTCTCAAGGTCCTTCTTGTCGATTGCGACCCCCAGGCCAACGCCTCCTCCGGCCTCGGTTTCCAGCGCGATGACAATCGCCGCTCCATCTATGACGTGTTGATGGGAGATGTCCCCGCCGAGCAAGTCATACTGCCCACTGAGATCGGTCTACTCTTTCTTCTGCCCGGATCGAAGAACCTTACC